>Ga0070741_10005498_pt1 | contig 28107 bp, 31 predicted proteins | sample Coa_R1_4_FD_66440 | JGI IMG/M metagenome (GOLD analysis project Ga0070741, IMG submission 66440) | Surface soil microbial communities from Centralia Pennsylvania, which are recovering from an underground coalmine fire - Coalmine... | ecosystem: Environmental > Terrestrial > Soil > Unclassified ...
CCATGGTGATCCTGCGTGTCGCCTCGAGACCGTCGAGGTTGTGCATCCGGACGTCCATGAGGACGACGTCCGGGTCCGTCGTCCGGGTCAGCGCGCACGCCTGGACACCGTCGTCCGCCTCGCCGACGACCGTGATGTCGGGTTCCGCGTCGAGGATGGTCCGCAACCCGATCCGCGTCGGGACGTCGTCGTCGACGACGAGCACGCGCAGCTCCATCACTTCTGCTTCAACGGGAGGCTCGCCCGCACCACGAACCCGCCGCCCTCGCCCGGCCCCGTCTCGATCCGTCCGCCCAGCACCGACACGCGCTCGCGCATCCCGATCAGACCACGACCGCCGTTCGGGGCGCGCACCGCGCCGCGACCGTCGTCCGCGATGACGAGGTGCAACACGTCGGGCTCGTACGCGACGAGCACGCTCGCACGCGCGCCACCTCCGTGCTTCACGACGTTCGTCAGCGCCTCCTGGGCGATCCGGAACGCGGATCGGGCGACGATCCGCGGGACAGGTCGCTCCGGACCGTCGACCGCGAGATCGACCGTCAGGCCCGCGTCGCGGAGCGACGCGACGAGGTCGGGCAGGTCCGCGAGACTGCGGCCCGGGTCGAGGTCCGGTGTCGCGTCGACGAGGCCGAGCGCGGCGTCGAGGTCGTGGAACGCGTCACGCCCGGTGCGTTCGATCGACTCGATGAGGTCGCGGGAGCGCACGGAGTCCACGCCGAGCATCCGGCGCGCCCCGCCGGCCTGCAGGATCACGGCGTTGAGCGCGTGCCCGACGATGTCGTGGACGTCGCGCGCGATGCGGCGCCGTTCCGCCGCCGACGCGGCGAGCCCGTCGATCCGCTGCGCGAGGCGCGCCTGCTCCATCTTGCGCAGCGCCCGTTGCGCCCGGACGCGCTCGCCGACCTCGACCGCGAGCAGGAGCGCGGAGAGCAGCGCGACTGCGAGGAAGAGCTGGAGATAGAGCAGCCGCGCGGTCGTGCTCATCCCCGGGAACACGCGATCGGCGTGACCGTGCGCGACCGCGAACTCGGCGACGAGCGCGGTGGCGAGCCCCGTCGTCGACGCGAGGGAGAACCCACCGCGCAGGGCCGACCACATCAGCACGGGCAGCACGATGTAGATGACCGGCTCGTTCCACACGAGGATCACGGTCAACGTGATCCCGGCGGCGACGAGCGGAAGCGCGACGACCTCGGCCACGGACACGCGCGGGTCGACCGACGCGATGTGCTGCTCCAGCCATGCGAGCACCGGCGTCGCGATGACGAGCACGCCGAGCGCGTCGCCGATCCACCATCGAGTCGTGATCGAGACGAACGGCTCCGTGCTGCCCGTGAGCGCCGAGACGGACCCGCCGATGAGCGCGCCGACGACGGGCCCCGCGACGACCGCGGTCGCGAGGTACGCCGCGAAGTTCGAACGCAAGGTCGACGATCGCCGCCGCGCGGCGATGAGCAGCGACGCGCCGACCCAGGGCTCGGCGGCGTTCGCGGCCGCGAAGCCGACGGCCATCGCGACACCCTGCCCGTGCCGGAGGTCGACGCTGATCTCCGCGGCCGCGACGACGAGCGCGAGCCAGGGACGCCGGTCGCGGGGGGTGAGCACGAACGCGGCGAGCGTGACTCCTGCGGCGGGGAAGAACGCGACGCCCCCTTCCGGCGAGCGCGCGAGCCAGAACGTCGACTCCGCGCCGACGACGTACAGCGCGCCGATGGCGAGCGCGATCGCCGCGAAGCGGGGTGATGCGCCGTGCAGCGCGGGTGCGCGCACGGTCGTCGGCGTCTCGACCGCCACGCGTCGTCCTTCCGTCGGGTCGGCGTCACGCTACGACGGGACGGCGCGCGATTCACGCGCCGAACGCCGCGCTCCCACGCGGACCTGCAAATCCCTCCCTGGAGGGATGTCACGGCAGGTCGCGCGGCGTAGAAAACGTGAATGGCGCGGCCGGCGCACGAGTACGAAGGCCCGTGTCCCGACGAATCTCCCCGGTTGCACCCCCGGTTGCAGCGACTCGCCGAGAAGCCAATGGCCTTCGACTTCCCCCCCAACGTCCGTGAGGACGCGGCGTCGGCCGCGCCGTCCAACGCCGCCGGCGGCCGGTCGGACACGGTGGTCCTCCACGCGACCGCCGTCCGCCTCGCGGTGATGACGGTCCGCGCGCACGTGCGGAGCGTCGCGCGGAAGGCGGCGACCCACCGGGACGTGCGCGCTGTCGACCCGGACGGCACACACCGCTGGCGCGCGATCTCCTAGGACGCCGGCTGCTCCGGCAGCATCCCGTCGAATGTCCCCATGACGTCAGCGAGGCGCCGCCACAGGGCGACGCGCTCTTTCACGTCGTCACACCTCGGAATGGCATCCACGATGTCGGCCGCCTCGCGCAGCAACCGCGACATCTCGGTCGCGGTGCGCTCGTCGAACAGTCCACCCTGCGCCGCGTCGAGGAAGCTCATCCGGTCCACGATCTCCCGAGGTTTCGTAACGAGTCTCGCCGCCCGATCTCTCCGCGCGCCGCCGAGGCGACGGCCTTCCCCCGCCGCGGCCGGCTGAGAGAGACCGCACGCTACCCGCGTCCCGGGCGGCGCCGTACGCGGTGGACAGCGTGCCCCGACACACCCCTTCTCACCCCTACCGCGTGGTGCGCGCGGCGTCCACGGTTCTGCCGTTCGCGGATCGTCGCCACGTCGCACGAGCCGGACAACCGGGCGGAACCATCCCGCGGGACGCACCGCCCGCCACGCCGCGCGGAGCACGCGCGGTGGGCGCCGTCCGGACCGCGCACGACGTCGTCGACCTGCTCCTCCGCGGCGCGCCCGCGGTGACGTCAAGCGCCTGGCGACGAGCGCCGTGCTCGCGGCGCCGCACGCGCACGACACCGAGCGAGAGGCCCGGTCGGTCGCCGATGTCGAGCTGGGCGTGCCAGGTCGAGCGGACTCATCGCCGCCGCGCGCCGCACGGGTCGCCGGTGGCTCGCGACCGCGACGGTGCGTCATCGACGTCGCCCCCAACGAGGCTGCAGGCCGTCCGAGGCCGGGACCTCGCTTCGAACCTGCCAGCGGGCGCTGACCGGCGCAGCGCGCGACTCATGGTGTCGATCGCACAAACGTCGTGCGGCGTCAGCCGCTCAGTACCAGCGGCGGTACCAGGGCGCCTCCGCGGTGTGGACGATCGCGAGGATCACGCCCACCACGATGCAGATGATCCCGATCGTCCACAGCACTGCCGATCCGATCAGAAACCCGATGATCAACAAGATGATCCCGAGCCCGACGAGTCCCATGCTTCCCCCCACGTTCGACACCGGCGAGATGTATCGCACGCTGCATACCCACGACCGGCCATGTAGCGAACCCCACCGCAGGTTTGACCTCACCGGCGCAGGGCAACAGCCGCGTACGCGATGTTCCACGGAGGTGTCGACCACCTGCTCTCGGCGTACGGCGTGTGGGCTGTGTTCGCCCTCGTCGGCATCGAGAGCCTCGGCGTGCCCGTCCCCGGCGAGACGATCCTCGTCGCGGCCGGGATCTACGCCGGGACGACACATCACATCCAGCTCGCGTCGATCGTCGCCGCGGCCGCGGCCGGCGCGATCGTCGGCGACAACATCGGCTTCTGGGTCGGGCGCACGGGCGGGACGCGACTGCTGGCGCGGTACGGCCACCACGTCCGGCTCGACGACCGCAAGTTGAAGGTCGGCCGCTACCTCTTCGACCGCCACGGCATCAGCGTCGTGTTCTTCGGGCGGTTCGTCTCGATCCTCCGGACCTATGCGGCGTTCCTCGCCGGCGCCAACCGCATGCGGTGGCCGCACTTCCTGTTCGCGAACGCGGCCGGAGCGGTCGTGTGGGCAACCGCGTTCGGCGTGGGGTCGTACGAGCTCGGTGACGCCGCGAAGCGGCTGAGGGGCCCGATCGACGTCGTGTTCGGCGTGGTCGCGCTCGGCGCGATCGTCGCCGCCGTCGTGTACCTGCGGCGCAACGAGCGCGCGCTCGAGGAGCGCGCCGCGCGCGCGTACCCCGACTGATCGCCGACGCTCGCCGGCCGACCAGCTCTGCCCCTCAGCGCGTGCCGTACGTGTCGAGCATGACGATCGACTCGTGGAGGTCGGGTGGCCACCACGGCGGCGACACGGCGTCGTCGATCGTCGCGGGGTCGACGGGCCGGCGCTCGATGCTCGCCTGGTACGTCGCGAAGCACAGCTGCAACGTCTTGGTCGCGAGGTCGGGTGTCATGTCGGGCGCGCCGTCGCCGTCGAGCAATGCGTCGACGAAGTGGTGCGAGCTGTTGCGGAACCCGGTCAGCCAGTCGGCGTCGACGTTCGGGTACGTCGTCGTCGACCCGTCGGCGTGGTACACGATGACGGGCGCGAGATCGAGCATCTCGCCCGTCGCGCGCGTCACCCAGACGAGCCCGTCGGTGCCCTGGACCTCGAAGAACTCGTCGGCGCCGTAGTAGCGGCTCCGGATGCGCATCCGGGGCGCGTACGCGACCTCCATCGTGCCGAGCAGCGACTCACGCTCGTACTCGAAGATCGCCGCCGTCGGCGCCTCGAAGAACACGGGACCGCGACGTACGACGGCCTGCACGTTGCGCACGTCCTGGTCGAGCAGCCACAGCGCCATCGCGTACTTGTGGACCATGTCGTCGAACAGGTGACCGCCGGGGCTGTGCTCGTCGAACCGCCACATGTAGCCGTCGCCGTCGAGACCCGCCTGGAACTCGGAGTCGGTGTCGCCGACGACGGTCTTGATCCGGATCATCGTCGGCGCGCCGATCGCTCCCGACGCGACGATCTCCTTGGCCTTCACGAGCGGCGGGTAGTGCACGAAGCACTCGCTCACCCGCAGCACCACGCCAGCCTGCTGCGCGGCTTCCGCCATCCGCCGCGCGTCCTTCACGGTGTTCGCGATCGGCTTCTGGCACGAGACGTGCTTGCCGGCCGCGACCGCGGCGAGGACGTGCTCCGCGTGCAGATGCGTCGGCGTCAGGATCTCGACGGCGTCGACGTCGTCGTCGGCGAGGAGGTCGCCGAGCCGCGCGTAGACGCGGTCCACGCCCCACTTCGCCGCCTTCGCGCGCGCCTTGTCCTCGCGCGGATCGCACACCGCGACGACCTCGCTACGCGGGTGATCGAGATAGCCCGCGACGTTGAGGTCCGCGATGTTGCCCGTCCCGACGATGCCCATCCGCACGACGTCCACGGCTCCGACGCTAGCCCTCACTGACGTTCGTGTCAGGTACGGCCTACGATGCGGCGCGTGGCGGTCACGCAAGTAGCGAACCTCGCGGTGAAGGTCCGCGACCTCGACGCCGCGGGGGCGTTCTTCCGACGCGCGGGCGCGGACGTCACCACGCCTGAGGACTGGCGCGGCGGCCGACGGTGCGACGTACGCCTCGGCGTGCTCGCGATCACGCTGTTCACGCGCGCGCTGTACGAGGACGACGTCGAGGGACTGCCGGAGGAGGGCTTCCTGCACGTCGCGTGCTTCACCGACGATCTCGACCGTGAGCTCGACGGGCACGACGTCGTGTGGGGACCGGACGTCGTCTCGGGACCGACGTTCGGGACCCGGCGGATCGCGTTCGTGAACGCGCCGGGGAACATCCGGCTCGAGTTCATGGAGCAGCTCGAGGACCCGAGCTGACCCTCACCCCTCCTCGGCCGCGACCTTCGTCAGTGTCCGCAGCTCGTCCCCGAGGTGGTCGACCAGCGCGTCGATGTCCGGGATCATCTCCCGGCACGCGAGCAGTCCGAAGTCCAGGTGGCCGTTGTAGGACATCAGCGTCATGTTCAGGCCGACGCCGTCCGTGATGGCCGACAGCGGATAGATCCCGCGCAGCAGCGCACCCGCGGAGTAGAGCGGGAACTGCGGGCCCGGCACGTTCGAGATGATCACGTTGAAGGGCGGGTTCAGGCGGTTCGCGATCTTCACCCGCGTCGCGAGGCGGCTCGCCATGCCGAGCACGGAAGGCGGGGTGAACTGCGCGAAGTCCTGGAGCAGGTCGGCCGGGATCGCGTGGTGCTGCTCCTTCGCAACCTTCATCTCGTCGCGCATGAGGTGGAAGCGCCGGACCGGATCGGGCTCGTCCGTCGGCAGCGTCACGAACATCACCGAGATCCGGTTCCCGAACGTGCCGCGTTGCTCCTCGGTCCGCACCGAGACGGGGACCATCGCGAGGAGCGGGACGTCGGGCAGCGCGTCGTGCGCGAGGAGCCAGCGGCGGAGCGCGCCGGCGCACATCGTCATGACGACGTCGTTCACCGTGCCCGCCAGCCGATCCTTCACGAGCTTGGCGTCGGCGAGCGGCAACGACCCGAACGCGAAGCGACGGTGGGGCGTGATCGTCCCGTTGAGCGGCGTGCGCGGCGCGTTGGTGAGCGGGACGGACAGCAGCTCACGCGGGCGCCGGCCCGACGGCAGCGCGAGCGAGAAGTTGCGCATCACCGCGCCGAGCCTGGGCACCGCGCGGCGCGCGAGCCGCAGGCCAGTCCGGGGCTGCGAGACGAGGCCGACGAGCCCGCGCCCGAGCATCTCCCACTGCGACGGCTCGCGCTCCGGCGTCCAGCGCGGGTCGTCGGCGGGGGGCGGGGGCGGCTCGTGCGAGATGTCGAGCAGGACGCCGAGGATCTCGGCGCCGGACACACCGTCGATGCACGCGTGATGGATCTTCGTGAGCTCGGCGACGGCGCCGTCCTCGAGCCCCTCGATGAAGTACATCTCCCACAGCGGGTGCGACCGATCGAGGTGCCGGGCCGCGAGCTCCGCTGCGAGCTCGGCGAGCTGGTGCGCGTTGCCCGGCGGTGGCACCGCGATGTGCCGCACGTGGTACTCGAGGTCGAAGTCGGGGTCCTCGATCCAGTACGGGTGGTCGAGTCCGAGCGGCACGTTCACCAACCGGCGCCGGAACGGTGCGACGAGGTGCAGCCGCTCCCCGACGAGGTCACGCACCCGCTCGTACGTCATCGGCCGCTCGCCGGGTTCGAAGATCGCGAGCGACGTCACGTGCCCGTACGTCACCGGCGACTCGAACGCCAGGAAGCTGTTGTCGAGACCGGACAGCTGCCGCACGGGCCGCCCCCTTGTCGCGTGCGAAGGGTGTACCCCATCGGCGCGCCGCTGTCATCGGGTCACGGCGTTCGTGCGTCACCAAACCGCGCGCCACGCGGCTTGACGACGCATGGTCGGGATGTGCTCGACGAACGGGCGGGTGCGGGCGCACCGCCCGTTAGTCTGACCGCCGCGTCAGGTCCGGGACGTCGGAGACGGCACGAGGAGGCCGAGGGGTGGCGGACGAGTACGAGACCCTCCTGTACGAGGAGCGCGGGAACGTCGCGATCGTGACGCTGAACCGCCCCGAGGTCCACAACGCGTTCAACAGCCAGATGCAGCAGGACCTGCGCGACGTGTGGCGGTCCCTGCGCGAGAACGACGACGTGCGCGTCGTCATCCTCACGGGCGCAGGCGAGAAGGCGTTCTGCACCGGCATCGACCGCAACGAGGCGATCGGCGGCCACCTCGAGCGCGAGCGAACCGGCAACCGTCCGGTGACGGGCCGCGTCTCGACGCCGTTCATGTTCAACGACCCGGGCAGCAACATCAACCCGAAGCAGAACGACATGTGGAAGCCCGTCATCGCGGCCGTGAACGGGATGGCGTGCGGCGGCGCGTTCTACATGCTCGGCGAGGTCGACATCATCATCGCGGCCGAGCACGCGACGTTCTTCGACCCGCACGTGAGCTACGGCATGGTCGCGGGCTTCGAGTCGATGCACATCCTCCAGAAGCTGCCGCTCGGCGAGACGCTCCGCATGCAGCTGCTCGGCGTGAACGAGCGCATGTCCGCCCAGCGGGCGTTCCAGGTGGGCCTGGTCCAGGAGGTCACCCCGAAGGACGAGCTCCTCGAGCGCGCCATGTGGGTCGCGGAGGCGATCGCCTCCGCACCCGTGCTCGCGATCCAGGGCACCGTCCGCGCGGTGTGGATGGCCAACGAGCTGTCGCGCCAGCAGGCACTCCTGCAGGTGTCGACGATCGTCTCCCTCGGCACGGACACCGGCAACCTCGAGACCGGCCAGCAGGCGTTCGCGTCCGGCACACGGCGCGAGTACCGGGTGCGCTGACCCGCGCTGCGCTTCCTATGATCCGCCGGTGACGAACTACGAGACGCTCCTGGTCAGCGCAGACGACGGCATCGCGTGGGTGTCGCTGAACCGGCCGCAGGTCCGCAACGCGATCAACCAGCGCATGCAGGACGAGCTGCGCGAGGTCTGGGACAGGATGCGCGTCGACAACGACGTCCGCTGCGTCGTGCTCACCGCCGAGGGCGAGTCGTTCTGCACGGGGATCGACCGCAGCGAGGCCATCTCGGAGGCGAACACCGAGGCGATGGCGGCGGGCAACTACCCGGGATACCCGACGCCGTGGACGTACGACGACCCCGGCCGCGACATCGGCCCCAAGGCGCGCGACTGCTGGAAGCCGGTGATCGCCGCGGTGCACGGCATCGCGTGCGGCGGCGCCTTCTACATGCTCGGCGAGGTCGAGTTCATCATCGCGTCCGACGACGCGACGTTCTTCGACCCGCACGTGACCTACGGGATGACCGCGGCGTTCGAGCCCATCGAGATGCTCGCGAAGATGCCGTTCCAGGAGATCATGCGGATGTCGTTGCTCGGTGCGGACGAGCGCATGTCGGCCGAGCGCGCGCGCGAGATCGGGCTCGTCACCGAGGTCGTTCCGCGCGACGAGCTGCGCGACCGCGCCGCATGGGCCGCGCGCGTCATCGCGGACGCGCCGCCCGTTGCCGTGCAGGGGACGATGCGCGCGCTCTGGACCGGCCTCGAGGTGTCGCGCCGGCAGGGCATCGAGGTCGCGAACCTGTTCACGCGGATCGGGTCCGACGCCGAGACGCTGCGTGCAGGCCAGGCCCGCTTCGAATCGGGCAAGCGCCCGAAGTGGCGCCTCCGATGAGGCTCGCGTGGACGCGTGGGAGCTGACGGCGCGCGAGCGCGTGCGCGACACGCTCGCCCTCTACAACTGGTCCGGCGACGCCTTCCGTCTCGACGATCTCACCCGCGCGTTCTGCGAGGACGGTGAGCTCGAGATCCGCGGTCGCGAACCGCTGCGCGGCCGTGACGCCATCGTCCGGTTCCTCGGCGGCGACGCAGCACCGCGAGGCGACGAGGCGCGCCGAGCCGAACGTCGAGCCCGGGCCGCGTCCGCCGGTGTGACGCGGATCGTGCGCCACAACGTCACGAACGTCCGGTTCCTGGAGCTGGCGCGCGACCACGCGCTCGTCGCGTGCTACTTCACCGTCCTCACCGAGATCGGGCTCGACCACTACGGCCGCTACCGCGACACGTTCGTGCCGGCCGGTGACGAGTGGCTGATCCGCCACCGGTACGTCTCGATCGACTGGCGCGCGCCCGAGTCCACGATGGCGGGACCGTCGTCGATCGGCTGAACTTCGCCCCGAGCAGGAGGTGGCGCCGGTGCCGTACCGCATCGTGCAGTGGACGACGGGCAACGTCGGCAAGCAGTCGGTGAAGGCGATCGTCGCGCACCCGGACCTGGAGCTCGTGGGGTGCTACGCGTGGTCGGCCGAGAAGGTCGGGCGGGACGCGGGTGAGCTGTGCGGCATCGCGCCGACCGGTGTGATCGCCACCGACGACGTCGACGCGCTGCTCGCGCTGAAGCCGGACTGCGTCGTCTACAACCCCATGTGGGTCGACGTCGACGAGATGGTGCGGATCCTCGAGGCCGGGGCGAACATGGTCAGCACGGCGGCGTTCCTCACCGGGCACTCGCTCGGTGACGGCCGCCGCCGGATCGCCGACGCGTGCGCGCGCGGCGGCTCGTCGGTGTTCGGCACGGGCATCAACCCCGGCTTCGCGAGCCTGCTCGCGATCGTGTGCGCCGGTGTGTGCGACCGCATCGACAAGGTCACGATCACGGAGTCGGCCGACACGACCGGCTACGACTCCCCTGCCACCGAGCTGCCCGTCGGCTTCGGCCGGCCCATCGACGATCCCGAGCTGCCGCGGATGACCGCGGCAGGCACCGCGGTGTTCGAGGACGCGGTCCGCGTGATCGGCGACGCGCTCGGCGTCGAGCTCGACGAGGTCGTGTGCGAAGCCGAGTACGCGCGCACGACCGAGGACCTGGACCTCGGTTCGTGGCGCATCGCGGCCGGGTGCGTCGCGGGTGTGGCCGCGTCGTGGCTCGGCAAGGTCGCCGGCCGCACGATCGTCGAGCTGCGCGTGCGGTGGCGGAAGGGGCAGACGCTCGACCCCGACTGGCCGATCGAGCTCGGGTACGTCGTCGAGATCGACGGCCGCCCGACGATCCGCACGAGGCTCGACATCCTCCCGCCACCCGACTTCCAGGCGACGACGTTCGCCGAGTTCATGGTGCTCGGGATGATCCTCACCGCGATGCCGGCGATCAACGCCATCCCCGCGGTCGTCGCCGCGCCGCCGGGCATCGTCACGTACACGGACGTGCCGCTGCCGCTCCCGAGAGGGCTGGTCCAGGGACTCGCCGGCTGATCACCGCAGCGGCGAGATCACCTCGTCGCCGAACATCGCGAGCGTCTCGGGTGGCGCGAAGTCGCAGAACCACGCGTACACGCGCTCGATGCCCCGCTCCGCGAGCCGCGTGTAGTGCTCGACGAGCTCCGCGCCCGTGCCGATCACGGGGTCGGCATAGCCGAAGCGGCGCTGCGCGAGCGCGGCGATCGCGTCGCGATCACCAACGCGCGGGACGAACGCCACCATCTCCTGGATCGACACGCGCGCGTCGCCGACGTGTGACCGCAGGTCGTCGAGCTCGTCGAGCTTGCCGACGTGGACGTTCCACCAGTCGGCGAACTCGCGCACGAGCGCGAGGGTCTTGCGTCCCGTCCCCCCGATGACGATCGGGATGCGCACGAGCGGGCGGGGTTGCTGCTGCGCACCGTGGAGCCGGTGGTAGCGGCCGTCGTAGTCGACGACGTCGCCCGTCCACAGCGCGCGCATCACCTCGAGCGTCTCGCGGAGCCGATCGACGCGCTCGCGTGCCTCGGTGGAGCCGATGCCGAACGCGGCGAGCTCGTCGGGGACCGAGCCCCAGCCGATGCCGAGCTCGAAGCGTCCACCGGACGCGTGGTCGATCGAGACGGCCTGCCGGGCGAGCACCGCCGGATGGCGGAACGCGTCACACAGCACGAGCGACCCGACGTGGATGCGCTCGGTGCACGCGGCGAGCACCGCGGTCGTGACGATCGCCTCGTACATCGGCCGGTCGGCCGCGAGCGGTGGCGTGAGATGGTCCATGCCCGCGATGCCGGTGAAGCCCGCGGTCTCCGCGGTGCGCGCACGCGTCACGAGGTCGTCGAACGAGAGCCGCATCTGCGGCAGGAAGAGATGGAACTCCATGACTGCCACTAGTCCTCCGGGGTGACACCCAGGTACTCGGCGAGGCGGCGGAGCAGCTGCGGGTCCATCGCCCGTTCGCGCAGCAGCATCTCCTGCATGATCACGCAGCCGAGCCGGCCGTCCTCGCCGCGCAACGAGCCGCCGTAGACGCCGCGCGCGCCGCCGGCCTTCATCGGCCAGAGCTCGAGCAGCATCCACTCGTCTGCCCGTACCGGTTCGTGGAACCAGACGGTGTGGTCGATGCTCGGGCCGCCCGCCGCGAGCCCCGGCACCTCGACCTGCCCGAAGCCCGAACCGAGGTCGGACACGTACGTGAGCGCGCAGACGTGCACGAACGGGTCGTCGGACAGGCGCGTCTTCGCGCGCACCCAGATGCGGTCCGAGTGGCGGACCTGTCCGTCCGCGATCCGCGTGGGCGTGACCTCGCGCACGTCGACGAGCAGCGGCGACGGGCGCGCCGGCAACGTGTCCGGTGGCGGCGCGCCACGGGTGTCGACCGCGTCGACCGTCGGTGCCTGCTCGGGCTCGTGGAACGACGCCAGCATCGAGAAGATCACCTCGCCGTTCTGCACCGCGCGCACGTGACGCGCCGAGAACGAGCCGCCGTCGCGATCGCGGTCGACGTGGAACACGACCGGGATGTCCGAGCGGCCGCGGCGCAGGAAGTATCCGTGCAACGAGTGCGGCATCCGTTCGGGCGCGACGGTCGCGCCCGCGGCCCGCAACGCCTGCGCGGCGACCTGACCGCCGTACAGCTGCGGGCGCGCGGGGTCCTCGTTCTGCCCCCGGAACAGATCGCGGTCGAGCTGCTCGAGGTCGAGCAGCGTCGCGAGGTCTCGTTCGGGCGGCACGACGACGCTACGGCGCGATGCCGATGCGCGCGACCGGCTCCGCCGGTGCCTGCCGGTGGTTGAGCGCGCGCTCGAGCGAGTCGAGGAGGACGTTGCGGATCTCGCGCGGGTCGATCAGCTCGTCGAACCCCAGCCCCTTCGCGGAGACGTAGGACGCCTCGATCTCGCGCCTGCGCAGCATCGCCGCCTCGTCCTCGTCCGATCCCCGGGCCCTGCTCATCGCGGCCGCACCCATCGCGCCCATCGTCGCACCGGGGAACCCGAACACGCCGGACTGGCCGTCGAAGGGGATCATCCCCATGACCATCGAGCCGAACCCGTAGGCCTTGCGCAGCGTCACCTCGAACTTCGGTGACGTCGCGAGCGTCTGCGCGACGTACATGCGCGCGCCCTTGCGGAGGATGCCCGCCTTCTCGGACGCGCTGCCCGGCAGCACACCGGGGTTGTCGGACAGGAAGACGAGCGGCAGGTGGAACGCGTCGGCGACGTTGACGAAGTGCGCGGCCTTGTCGGCGCCGTCGGCGTCGATCGCGCCCGCCATGACGAGCGGTTGGTTCGCGACGACCGCGACCGGGTGCCCGCCGAGACGGCACAGCGCGGTGATGAGGGGCCGGCCGAAGTCGGGCTGCACCTCGAGGCACGAGCCGGCGTCGAACACGACGTCGAGCACCGCGCGCATGTCGTACACGCGACGGCCGTTGCGCGGGACGAGGTCGAGCATCTCGTCGACGAGACGGGGCGCGGTGTCGCGTCCCTCGGCATCGGGCGGGTACGACCACGCGGACGACGGGAAGTAGCCGAGGTACGCGCGCACGAGGTCGAGCGCGCGCGCGTCGTCGTCGGCGACGTTGTGGACGAGGCCGCTCGCGAGCGCGACGGCCGGGCCGCCGAGGTCTTCCTTCGTGATCGTCTCGTGGAGCGACTCGTACACGACCGGCGGGCCCGCCGTGAAGATCACGGCATGCCTGCTCATCACCGTGAAGTCGGAGATCGGGGCGACGAGCGCGCCGTGCCCGGCGGAGGACCCGAGCACCGCGGTGACGAGCGGGACGCGGCCCGAGCAGCGCGCCTGGGCGAGCATGTCGGTCGGTGTCCGGCCGTGACGACGGCCGTCGGCACGGAAGCCCGCGCCGTCCAGCATCATCACGAGCGGCACGCGGTCCGCGACCGCCAGCTCCGCGATGCGGTAACGCTTCGCGTTGGCGGCCTCGCCGATCGTCCCCGCCATCACGGTGAAGTCCTCGGCCGCGACCATCACCGGCCGGCCGTCGACCCGCCCGAACCCGGTCACGATCGCGTCCGCGGGTGCCTCCTCGCCGCCGACGAGCGTCCCGAGCTCGCGGAACGACCCGTCGTCGAGCAGGTGTGCGATGCGCGCGCGGGCGTCGAGCTTGCCCGCGTCCCAGTGCTTGCGCAGCCGTTCCTCGCCGCCCATCGCGCGCGACAGCTCGCGGCGATGCTCGAGATCCTGGAGGACGTCGTCCCAGCCTTCGGAGCTCACGGTGCTCGTCTCGTCGTCGGGGCACGAGCATCTACCGGCTCGCGCGCAACAGCGTCAAGTGTGTGCCACGCGCGCGGGTCGTCGCGTCGATCGCGCGCGGCGCTCCGGGTCAGCGCCGTTCCGGGGTCCCGGACGAGCGGGCGCCCCGCTCCTGCAGCCACGTGATGACGTTGTCCTGGCGCGTCCCACGCCCGTGCGCGGCGTCGAGCGGGGTGCCGTCCGCGTAGTCCGGGACCCAGTCGATGTCCGCACCGTGGTTCAGGAGCAGTTCCGCGGCCCGTCGCTGCCCGCCGGCGCACGCGTGCCAGAACGCTTGCGAGATCTCGTCGCGCGTCACGGCCGGATCGGCGAGCAGCTCGTCGACGCGGTCGAGCAGGCCGAGCGCCGCCGCGTGCCAGAGCTTGTCGACGCGCGCACCGCGTGCGACGAGCAACCGCGCCACGTGCCAGCACGCGTAGCCGATGGCGTTGTCAAGCGGCGTGCCGATCGAGCCGTCGGGCATCTCGATGTCCGCGCCGCCGTCGATGAGCGCTTCCGCGACGTCGACGTCGTCGCTGCTCGCCGCCCAGTGCAACGGCACCTCCGACCCCTTGCCCGGTTCGCGCGCGTTCGGATCTGCACCGGCCGCGATCAGCATCCGCACGACCTGCGGCCCGTTCGGGAAGTACCCGGGCCAGTCGGTTGCGACGTGAAGCGGCGTGCGAGTGCGGTACCGCCCACCCAGCGGCACCGACACCATGTGCGGATGCTCGGTGACGAGCCGCCCGAGGGCGTCGAGGTCGCCGCCACGGATCGCGAGGAAGAACGCGTCGGCGATGTCGGCGTGGGCGTCGTCGTCCGTCCGGTCGCCTGTCGGGGTCGCAGGGTCGTCTTCAAGGGCTTCGAGCGCCGAGTCGTAGTCGTCGTAGCGGCGGATCTCGACGATGCGCTCGTCGCGCACGACATAGAGATGGAAGAGGCTCTCCCGCTGCGAGCGGTCCCCGCTGCCGGGCCAGTCGACGCGCAGCTTGCACAGCACGCCGTTCGGACCGGCACGGCACTCCTCGACGCGGCCGTCGACGCCTTCGTCCAGCAGCCGTGAGAACGTGCCGACGACCTGATCGCGGCCGCGGCACTTGTTGACGGCGTCGTCGTCGCCCCAGCGGGCGTCGTCCGCGAGCAGCGAGCCGAGCAGGTCGAGGTCCTTGGCCGCGAACGCGCGCTGCAAGCCGTCACGGATGGAGTCGGTCGTGTTCGCCACGGGCCCCGAGTGCAGCACCGTCGCGTCCGCCCATCAAGCAACGACTCGAGCGTGACGGGCCGCTGTCCGGCGCAGCGATGAGTTCGGATCGCGTCGGTCGTCTCATTGGCATGGAACGCGAGCGCGTCACCGCGTCGACGACGATCGAGGCCGCGCCGGAGGTCGTGTTCGCAGTGCTCGCCGACCCGTCGGCCCACGCGGACATCGACGGCACGGGCTGGGTGCGCGGGTCCCTGGACGGCGAGCGCATCACCGGCGCCGGCCAGGTGTTCCGCATGGCGATGTACCACCCGAACCATCCGGACAAGGACTACGAGATCGCCAACCTCGTCGAGGTGTTCGACGCGCCCCGGGCCATCGCGTGGAAGCCGGGAACGGAGTCGGCCGAGACCGGGGAGCTCAGCTTCGGCGGCTGGACCTGGCGCTACGACCTCGAGCCGGCCGGCCCGTCGCGGACGACCGTGACGCTGACCTACGACTGGTCCGCCGTTCCGGACCACGTGCGCGAGTACCTGCGGTTCCCACCGTTCGGCCCCGACCACCTCGGCAACTCGCTGCAACACCTCGCGCGGCTCGTCGCGTCGGCGACTGCGTGACAGGGAGTCGGCGCGCCCGTCGCGTGCGACCGTGATCCGCGACCGGCACCGGCATCGAATCCTGCAGCAAGTCCACGCGCGACATGAGGGGGTTGCCGTGTCTGCATCCGACGAGGCCGTCGTCCGCCGCTTCTACGACGAGATGAACAACGACCGCAAGAACGAGCTCGCGCCCGAGCTCTTCACCGACGACCACCGCATGCACGATCCGCAGGTCCCGACCGCGGACGGGCCGCAAGGCATGGCGGACACCGTCGCCGTCTACCAGCAGGCCGTCGAGGGTCACTGGGACATCGAGGAGATGTTCTCGACCGGCGATCGGGTCGTCGTCCGCTGGATCGGCAGCGGCAGGCACGTCGGCGAGCTCAACGGCATCCCGGCGACCGGCAAGTCCGTGCGCGTCGACGCGATCACGATCCACCGGATGCGCGACGGCAAGATCGCCGAGACGTGGGAGGTGTGGGACACGCTCGGCCTGCTCCAGCAGATCGGCGCCGTGCCCGGGTAGGTCGCGGTCACTCCGCTTCGCATCACCCCGAAGGGGCGGTGAGCGTCAGGCGCCGGTCGATCTCGTAGCGCATGACCTGGCAGTCGGTCGCGGGGTGGTCGTACCGACAATTGAGCGCACCGCGGAGGTACTCGCGGGCCTGGCAGAGCTGGTCGATCTCCTCGTCGAGCGCATGCAGTCGTGCGCGGGCCACGGCCTTCCACTCGGCCTTCGACGGTGCATCGAGCACCGCCGCGATGTCGTCGAGCGAGAGACCGGCGTCCTGCATCATCCCGATGAAGACGAGGCGACGCAGCGTCTCGTGCGAGTACCGGCGCTGGCCGGACCGGCGCGCATCCGCGGCGAGAAGCCCACGGCGCTCGTAGTACCGGATGGCGGACGGTGCGACGCCCGCCCGCTGCGCGACCTCGCCGATCGAGAGCAGCTCCATGCGACCACTTGACTTGAACTCGGGTTCAACTGTCAACGTCGCCGCATGGCTCATGAGACGACCGCGCCGAACCACCACGCCCACTTCCCGCCGTTCACCGGGATCCGGGGGTACGTCGCGGCGCTGACCATGATCACGGGGCGCAGCGGGAACGCCGATCTCGCGATCGAGCTCACACGGATGCGGCATGGTGACGTCGTCGTGGACATCGGCTGCGGGCCCGGTGCCGCGGCGCGGCGTGCCGCATCCCGCGGCGCGGCCGAGGTCGTCGGCATCGATCCGTCGCGGCCAATGCTGCGCGTCGCCCGACTCCTGACGCGCAGTCGCGCCGTTCGCTACGTCGAGGGCGAGGCCGAGGCTGTGCCGCTCCCCGACGGCTCGGCGACGGTCGTGTGGTCGCTCGCGACGGTCCACCACTGGGACGACGTCGATCGCGCGCTCGAGGAGGTGCACCGCGTGCTGCAAGCCGGCGGTCGCTTCCTCGTCACCGAACGCGCGCGTTCCGAGGACGCGCAGGGACTCGCCAGTCACGGGTGGACGACGACGCAGTCGGCCGCGTTCGCCGACGCGTGCCGAGCCCACGGGTTCACCGGCGTGACGGACGCGCGGCACGGCACAGTGCTCACGGTCGCCGCGCAACGCTGATCCCACGGACTCGACGTGCCAGCGCGGCAGCGCGTCAGCCGTGCAGCCTCGGCCGGTAGACGAGCTCGTGGATGTCGCGGTCGAGGACCCGGCTCTCGACGAGCTCGAGGTCGAAGTCCTCGGCACCGCGGAAGATCGGCTGCACTCCGGTCCGCCCGGTGATCACGGGAAAGAGCGTCACCTGGAGGCGGTCGACCAGGCCGGCCGCCATCAGCGCCCGGTTCGTCGACAAGCTGCCGTGCGAGCGCAACGGCACGTCGGATTCCTCCTTGAGCCGGCGGACGACGTCGACGGCATCGCCGCTCTCGATCGTCGCGTCCGGCCAGTCGAGCGGTCCTTCCAGGGTGGTGGACACCACGATTGCCGGCAGGCTTCGCATCCGCGCGACCCATGGATCACGCAGCGCGGAGTCCTCGGTGCTCGCGGCGAACATGCTCGCGAACGCGCGATACGTGTTGGCCCCGAAGACCATCCGCTGCTCCTCGCGGTACGACGCGAGGCGGTGGTCGAGGAGCTCGGGACCTTGCTTGCCCCAGTATCCCGTCCAGTCCCCCTCGGCAGCGCCGAAGCCGTCGAGGCTCGAGAAGACGTCGAACGTGTAGGTGGCGGTCATGGCTCGCTCCTCGCGTGCGGTCGATCGGGAGCGCCCGGTGCGTCCCTCACCATCTCCACGAACGCGACGGCCGGAATCGACAGCCCGATCAAGCGGTTCGTCTCCGCCGGACCGGCGGTGGCCGGGTGTTCGTGACGGGCTCGGTGGGCACGACGAACACCTTCAGGACGCGGGCGTTCGATGCCACGAGCGGCACGCTCGAATGGAGCGTCCCGACGATGCCGGTCGATCCGGCGGTCAGCGGCGGCAAGGTGTACTCCGTCGACCGGTCCGGCGTGCTGACGGCGTTCGACGCGTCGACCGGTGCGATCGCGTGGAGCGCGACCGTGGGCACGGTCTCGTCGGCCCCGGTCCTGTCGGGCGGCCTGGTGTACGCGGGTGGTCCGAAGCAGAGCGTGTACGCGTACGACGCGAGCACCGGAGCGCTCGTGTGGTCGGTGTCCGAGAGCACCGATCCGGCGTCGATGTACGCGACGCCCGCGATCGCGAACGGCGTCTTGTACGCGTTGAGCTACCCGACGACGGCGGTCCCGGTGTCGACGCTTCGCGCGTATGACGCGTCGACCGGCGCGCCGCGTTGGTCGAAGTCGATCGGCACCCCAGCGTGGGCCGTCGCGGCTGCGGGCGGCCGGCTCTTCCTGCAGTGCATCGAGGACGTGCGGGCGTACGACGCGTCGGACGGCACCTTCCTGTGGAGCTTCTTCACCGGGCAGAACGACACCGCGTCGAGCACACGGCCCGCGATCGACGGCAGCACTGTGTTCGCGCTCGTCACCGGGAGCTCGCTGTACGCCTTGGACGCGGCGACCGGAACCGAGAAGTGGCACACAGCCGCGAGCGCGTTCAACTCACCGGCGGTCGCGAACGGCGTCGTGTACACGACGGCGTACGGGACCAGCCAACCGCCGCGGGTTGGGCTCGCGGCGTACGACGCGGGCACCGGGACGAGACTCTTCTTCTCCGCCGGCCCCGGCAGCGGCAGCGCGGACGTGTCGCCGATCGTCGCCAACGGCCGCGTGTACGTCGGAGGCAGCGACGGGAACCTCTACGCGTACTCGCTGTCCGGCAGCTGAGCGCAGCACTCAGACGGTTGGGGCGCGGCGCGACGAGTCGTGCGCGCGGTGAGCCCGGCGCAACGAGGCGCGGCGCGCGCGGCCGAGCGCTGTGGCGAGCGCCATGGCATGATCGCCCGACTCGCTGAGCCGTTCGACGGCACCGGAGGACCGTTGCCGTGAGCGTCGGCACCGACGCGACAGTCGAGGCGCACCCGACACCTCCGGGCCCGCCCGCGCGCAGGGCGGTGACGACTGGACGCGTCCGTGCACCCGTAGCCGCGCTCGTCGGCGTGCTGCTCCTGCTGCCGCCAATCGTCGCGGTTGCTGCGCTGGCCGGCAGACCGTGGCACCCGGTCGACGACTTTGCCGTACTCGATCTGCGACTGAGGGACGTGTTCAGCGTGCACACGCCGCTCACCGGGTTCTACAGCCGATACTTCAACCATCCCGGCCCGTTGATGTTCTGGCCGATGGGCGTGCTGTCCGCACTCGCTGGCCACGCGCCCTGGGCCACCCGCATCGCGGGCGCGGTGCTCGAGGGCGTCGCGCTCATGTGGCTCGTCGTCGCGACCGCTCGGCGCGATCTGCGGATGCTGCTCGCGGCCGCGACGGTGACGGGACTCACGTACTTCGCCTTGGCGGGCTGGTTCTTCCGGCAGACGTGGAACCCGCATGTCGCGCTCATCTCGTTCTTGCTGTTCGTGTTCCTTGCGCTGCTCGTCGCGACCGGTTCGTTCCGGCAACTGATCAGCCTGTCGATCGTCGGAACGTTCCTGGTCCAGACGCACGTGGCCTACACCGGCATGGTCGTCGTCGCGACGCTGTGGGCGCTCGCGATGGTCGTCGTCGACACCCGCCGAGCAGGCCGTCCACCGACGCGCTGGCAGTCGACAGTTGCGATCTCGGCCGCGGTGTGGATCGCAAGCTGGATCCCGCCCGTGGTCGACGTCTTCGTACGCCCCCCGGGCAACCTCGGCAAGATCGTGCGCTACTACACGCGCGGCAGCACGCCGCATCTCGGTTTGACGAAGGCCGCTGGGCTCATGGCGGCAGAGTTCCGCCCGGTTCCGCCGTGGTTGCACGGCCACGAGCACCTTCAGGTGTTCACCGGCTTCTCCGAGCCCGCCTCGTTGGGTTGGCTCCTCGTGCCGTGCGCGCTCTTGATCGTCGGGTGGCTCGCAGCGCGCCGGACACGATCGACCTCTGACGCCCGAATGGTCGTGCTCGCGGCACTGCTGTTCGTGTTGACGATCGTGTCGATCGCGCGTGCCGACCAGGCACGTGGGTACGTCTTCTACTGGCGCATTCCCGTCGCAGCATTCATCGTGGTGGCGTCCGTCTGGTCGGTCGCGCGACTCGCCGCACCGCTCGTCCCGCGGCTGGTTCGTTGGATGGCCGCGTCGAGCGCGGTCGCCCTCGTTGCCGCGGCATCCGTCACTCTCGCCGCAGCGGTGCCATCGGCCGGCTCCACACTCCTCGATGCACGCGAACCCGCACTGCGCCAAGTGATGCGGCAGGTCGAACGTCATCCACCGCACGGCGTGGTACTCGTTCGCTTCGTCGGCACCAGTGACGCCAGCCTGTTCGACGGCGTCGTGAATGCCCTCGCCCGCGACGGTGTCGACGTTCGCGTCAACCCGGACCTTGCGCGGGCATTTGGTGCGCAACGCGCCGCGAAGGCGTCGCAGGCGACGTTCGTGTGGTACGTCACCGAACAGGGCTCGTTCGTGCTTCCCTATCTCACCGAGCCAGGCGCGCGGCTGATCGCGACGACGTCGCCGCTGCCCGCCGCGGAAGAAGCCGAACTGTCACGTCTGCAGCAGGAGATCCGTGCCGAGCTCACGCGTGCTGGTCGCCCGGCCCTTGCCGACGACCTCGACAACACGCTGCTCGGGTTCCAACTCACCGGCGTACCCGGCCTCGACCACGCGGCTGTCGACCGAATCGCGGCGCTGAACGAAGTCGTTCAGCGGCGTGGTGGCTGCCGCTGCGCGATCGTGTCGGTGCCCGCGCGCGATGTGACGAGCTGAGCAGCACCTGAGCGCAGCACGTTCAAGTCGCGACTCGGCCGGGCTGGTAACGCAGCGCGACCGCCCCCGACCGGAACTCCTTGCGCCCCACGAGCCTCAGTTCGAGTCGCTCGCGCAGGCCGGCGAACAACGTCGGCCCGTGGCCCGCCACGATGGGCTGCACGACGAACTCGTACTCGTCGATCAGGCGCAGATCCGCCAAGGCCAACGGAAGGGTCACGCCTCCCACGTACAGACCCTCGCCGGGCTCCCGCTTCAGCTGCCGAACGGCTGTCTCCAGGTCACCGCGCACGAGCTGCGCGTTCCAGTCGACCTGGTCCAGGGTGCTCGACACGACGTACTTCTTCGCCCTGTCGATCGTCCGGGCGAACGGAATCATCCAATCGGCCATCCAGTCGGGCCACGTTCCCGTCGCCGGCTGCCGCCACGCCTCCTCCATCATCTCGTAGGTCACCCGACCGAAGAGCAGGGCATCGGCTCGTTCCAGCTCATCGGCAAAATGGCGATGCAGCTCTTCGTCCGGGATCCCCTCCCGGTGATCGCAGCAGCCGTCGAGCGTGACGTTGATCGAGTATCGGAGCGGTCGCACGGTTGCTCTCCCTTGCTGCAGTCGCACAGAGGTAGCGGACCGCGTTCAGACGGGCGACGCCGCGATTGCTCATCGGTCGCCCAGGTCGGTCGGACGCGGCTGGTAGGCCGCAACGATCGCGTAGCCGTCCAGCTAGGTGCGCAGCGGTGCGGTCGCGAACTCGACCAGGCCCTGCTCGGGCGGAACCGCCGCCGAGAACCCGAGCACGCGACGTGCGCGCTCGACGGACGCGAACACGTGGCGCACATCGCCGAGCCGGTACCCGCCGACGACCTCGGGCGCCGGCGCGCCGTCGAATGCGCTGGCGAGCGTCGACGCCATCTCCAGGACCGTGATCGGCCGACCGCTCGCGACGTTGCACGTCACGGAGATCTCCGGATCAGCCTCGATGGCGAGCAGGTTCGCGCGTGCGACGTCCGACACGTGGACGAAGTCGCGACGCTGGTGCCCGTCCTCCAGGACCCGCGGCGCGCGGCCGTCCTCCAACGCGCTCCGGAAGATGCTCGCGACGCCTGCGTACGGTGTCCTGCGGGGCATGCGCGGTCCGTACACGTTGTGGTAGCGCAGGACGGCCGTCGACGTCGCGTGCTCGCGACCGAACGTGGTGACGAGGTGCTCTTGGTGCAGCTTCGTCGCCGCGTAGACGTTGCGTGGATCCGGGGGCGCGTCCTCGCCGATGGGCTCGGGGACGAGCGCGTGACCGCACGCCGGGCACGGAGGCTCCCAGCACGCGCGGTCGAGACGGGAACGCGGACGTGCGTCGACGCGGACCACACCGTGCCTCGCGCAGCGATATCGGCCCTCGCCGTAGACGACCATGCTGCCGGCGAGGACGACGCGCCCGTCGAACCGTCGGTCGTGCAGTGCGGCGAGCAGGCTCGCGGTGGCAACGACGTTGTTCGTCACGTAGTCGACGGCATCGGAGAAGTCCACGCCGAGCCCGACCATCGACGCCTGGTGCGACACCGCGTCGACGCCCTTCACAGCTCTGCGCACGACGTCGGGATCGGCGAGATCGCCCCAGACGTACTCGGCGCGTGTGTTGAGGTAGCTCGGAGTGTCCCGGTGCGCGAGCGGATGGAGCGCGTCGACACCGACGACCTCGTGACCGGCGTCGAGCAGCGAGTCGACGACGCACGATCCGATGAACCCCGCGGCACCGGTGACGAGCACCCTCACGCGACCGGGTCCATGGGGAGACGGACGGTGAAGCGGCAGCCGCCGTTCTCGTTGCGCACGCTGACGTCGCCCTGGTGGGCTTCGACGAGACCGCGCGCAATTGCGAGGCCGAGCCCGGCACCCGGGCCCTGCCGCGCGGGATCCACGCGGAAGGCGACGTCGAACACACGGGGGAGGTCCCCTTCCGGGATGCCGCCGCCGTGGTCGATCACGGCCACAAAGGCCTGCCCGGCGTCGACGCCCGCCTCCACGACGACCGTTCCGTCGCTCGGCGTGTGCCGGATCGCGTTCTCGAGGATGTTGCGAAGCGCGCGCAGGAGCTCGGGTGCGGACGCGCGCAGTTCGGGAACGGCTTCGCGCATCACACCGTGGAGGCGGACGCCGCGCGCGTCGGCGATCGGCGCGGCACCGGCGAGCGCGTCCGACACGACGTCGGCGAGCGACACCCGCTCCATCTCCAACCGCAGGACGCCGGCCTGGCTGCGGCTCAGCTCGAAGAGGTCGTCGACGAGCCCCGCGAGCCGGTCGGCCTCCTCGCGCACGCGCGCGTGGTACTTCGCGACGGTGTCGGGGTCGTCGACGACGCCGTCCTCCAGTGCCTCGACCATCGCCCGGATCCCGGCGAGAGGTGTCCGCAGGTCGTGCGAGACCCAGGCGACGAGCTCGCGCCGTGACGCGTCGATGGCACGTTCGCGTGCACGCGCCTCGTCGAGCCGCGCCGACATGCTCGCGAGCTCGTCGTGCAACCGAGCGAGCTCGGTCGGCGCCACCGCGCGGTCGTGCACCGTCACGCCGTCACCGTCACCGATCCGGCGCGCGACGTCCGCGAGCGACGTCGACGCGTCGACGACGCGCCCGCCGAGCACGATCGAGGCGGCGACGGCCATCGTCCCCGCAGGTACGAGGACGACGATCAGCATCGAGAGGTCGTGGTCGGAGATGAACATGGCGCGCGCGGCAACCCACGCGCCTACGCCGACGGTCACCACCGTGACGACCGCGATCGCGATCACCTGCGCACCGACGGAACGGACGCGCAACAGTGACAGCAACAGCGCGCCGACGAGTCCCGCGGCCAGCGCGGTGCCCGCGGCGATCGCGACGAGCTCCACCGCGTCACGCGCCGACATCGCGGTCAGCGCGCCGACGACGAACGTCAGCGCCCCGCCCACGGCGACGACGGCCGCGAGCGGACGCGTGCGAACCGCGTGCCCGCGCGTCACGTGCCTGTGCGTCACGGGTCGAACCTGTACCCGACGCCCCACACGGTCGTGATCCGCGTCGGCGCCGACGGGTCGTCCTCGAGCTTCTCGCGGAGGCGGCGGATGTGCACCGTGACGGTCGACGTGTCGCCGTAGGTGTATCCCCACACCCGCTCGAGCAGCTCCTCGCGCCGGAACACCCGGCGCGGACGCTGCGCGAGGAAGCACAACAGGTCGAACTCCCTCGCCGTCAGCGCAACGAGCTCGCCGCCTCGCCGCGCCTCGTGCGCGGCAGGGTCGACGACGAGATCACCGGCGACGATCGGCCCGCTCTCCACCGCCCGGATCGTCGGGCTGCTCGCGCGACGAAGGACGGCCTTGACGCGTGCGGTGAGCTCGCGGGGTGAGAACGGCTTGCTCACGTAGTCGTCCGCGCCGACCTCGAAGCCCGCGATCCGGTCGTCCTCCTCGCCGCGCGCGGTGAGCATGATCACGGGGACCGGGGTGGAGGCGCGGAGCCGCCGGCACACCTCGAGGCCGTCCAGGCCGGGAAGCATGAGGTCGAGGACGACGATGTCGGGCGGCTCGGCCTCGGCGCGCGTGAGTGCCTCGTACCCGTCGCCGACGCCGACCACGTCGAACCCCTCGCGTTCGAGGTAGCGGACGACGACGTCGGCGACGTTCCTGTCGTCCTCGACCACGAGGACACGTGGGCGCGGCGCGCCGTCGTCGAGCTCCGTCGCGGGCTCCACGGGGCGACTGTACGGCGGTTCGGCTCGGGCCCGCGGGCGATCCCGCCGAGTTTCGAGAATCGTAAGCAGGAAGCCGGTACCGGCGATGCCGGCATGTGGTTGGTTGCCGGCATGCCCGATGTCGTGCTGCCCGTGCTCGACGAAGTGCGTGCGTTGCCGTCCGTGTTGGCACGCGTTCCCGCGGGCTACGAACCCATCGTCGTCGACAACGGTTCCCGCGACGGGTCGGCGGACGTCGCACGCACGCTCGGCGCGCGCGTCGTCGTGGAGCGGCGACGCGGCTTCGGTGCCGCATGCATGACCGGACTGCTCCACGCGCGCGCGGACGTCGTCTGCTTCATGGACTGCGACGGATCGCTCGACGCGCGCGAGTTGCCGCTCGTCGCCGAGCCCGTCGCCGACGGCGAAGCCGATCTGGTTCTCGGGACGCGGCGACGGTCACGAGACCTGCCGCTCCATGGCCGGGTCGCGAACGCGCTCCTTGCCGTGGAGGTGCGCCGTCGGACGGGCACACGCGTCACCGACCTCGGGCCGATGCGCGCGGCGCGTCGAGAAGCGCTGCTCGCGCTGGGCGTGCAGGACCGCCGGTTCGGGTGGCCGCTGGAGATGGTGTTGCGCGCGGCGATCGCGGGATGGCGCGTGCGCGAGATCCCCGTGACGTACGCCGCGCGGATCGGGCACTCGAAGGTGACCGGCACCATCCGGGGAACGGTCCGCGCCACACGCGACATGGCGCGCGTCCTGGCGGCATGTGACGACCGGCCGACGGAGCGAGCGCGGTGAACGCGCGCGACGTCGCACTCGTCGTGCTCGCGAAGGCGCCGTGTCCGGGCCGGGTCAAGACGAGGCTCTGTCCACCGTGCACGCCGGGCGACGCCGCGGCCCTCGCGGCGGCGGCACTCGCGGACACGCTCGCGACCGTCGCCGCAACGGATGCGCGCCGTCGCTTCCTCGTGCTCGACGGCCGCCCGGGACGGTGGGTGCCGCCCGGGTTCACGGTCGTGCCCCAGGAAGGCCACGGCCTCGGGGAGCGGCTCGGCGCCGCGTTCGCCGCGGTCCGCGGCCCGGCGGTGCTCGTCGGCATGGACACGCCCCAGCTCACACCGTCGCTGCTGGGCGCGGCCGCGGCATCGCTCGCGCGACCGGGCCGCGACGCGGTCCTCGGTCTCGCGTGCGACGGCGGCTACTGGTGCATCGGTCTGCGAGAGCCCGATGCACGCGTCTTCGCCGGCGTCCCGATGAGCACTGCGAGCACCGGCGACGTGCAGCTCGCGCGTCTCCGCGAGCTCGGGCTCGTGGTCGAGCTGGTGCCGCGCCTGCGCGACGTCGACGTCTTCGACGACGCGCTCGCCGTCGCCGGCGAGATCCCGGGGTCGCGGTTCGCGTCGACCCTCGCGTCCATCGCCGGTCAATGGGTGACATGAGCACCGTGCGCGCGGGGGTTCAGCTCCGTGACGTCCGGGGCCGGCTCGTCGCCCTCCCGGTCGAGCGGTGGTTCGGCCCGATCGAGACGATCGACCTGCGCGTGCTCGACCTCGTGCGCGGCGGACCGGTGCTCGACGTCGGGTGCGGGCCCGGCCGTCACGTCGCCGCACTCGCCGAACGCGGCGTACCCGCGCTCGGCATCGACATCACCGCGAGCGCGCTCGACGTCGCGCGTGGCCGCGGTGCGTGCGTCATGAACCGCTCGGTGTTCGACCGGATCCCCGCGGCCGGCCGGTGGGCGAGCGTGCTGCTGCTCGACGGCAACGTCGGCATCGGCGGACAGCCCGGCGTGCTGCTCCGCCGCGTGCGCGACCTGTTGCGACCGGGCGGGACCGTGATCGTCGAGCTCGACCCGCCGTCTGCGCGACACGCGGCGCGGCTCGTGCACTTCGAGGTCGAAGCCGTCGCCGGGCCGTGGTTCTCGCTCGCCATCGTCACGATCGACGACATCGCGGCGCTCGCGCGCTCGTCCGGCTTCACGCCGGCACGCGTGTGGCGGGACGGGCGGCGATGGTTCGGGATGCTGCGACGCGAGGAGCGCGCGGCATGAGGTACGACGTCGCCGGTCGCGCCGAGCGTCTGCAGCGCCGCTTCACGAGCCCATTGCACGAAGAACGCGCCGCCGCGCTGCTCGGCCTCGCGCTGGGCGTGTCGTTCACGGTCTGCTTCGCGACCGGGCTCTACTCGCATTGGGCCCAGCACCCGCCGTCGTGGTTCGTGCTGCCCGCCCGCCCAGCCGGCTTGTATCGCGTCACCCAGGGACTCCACGTCGCGACCGGCATCGCGACCATCCCGCTCCTGCTCGCCAAGCTCTGGACCGTCTTCCCGAACCTGCTGCGATGGCCCGCGTTCGAGGACGTCGCGCACGCCGTCGAACGCGTCAGCCTGCTGCCGTTGATCGGTGGCTCACTCCTCCTGCTGTTCACCGGCCTGGCGAACATCAACGGCTGGTACCCCTGGCGGTTCAACTTCGTCGTCACGCACTACTGGACCGCGTGGATCACGATCGGCGCGCTGATCGTTCACGCGGGCGCGAGGTGGACGACCACCTGGCACGCGCTGCGGCCCCAGGTACGCACGTCCGGGGACGCCGCGACCCTGGACCGTCGCGTGTTCCTCGCGACGCTCGGCGGCGCGGTGGCGCTGGTGACACTGGCGACCGTCGGCGAGACGGTCTCGCCCCTGCGCAAGCTCGCGTTGCTGGCGCCCCGCCGTCCCGACACGGGCCCGCAGGGATTCCCCGTCAACCGCAGCGCGATCGCGGCGGGCGTGACGACGAGCGCGCGCGACCCGGCCTTCCGACTCCGGGTCGAAGGCAACGTTCGACGGCACCTGACGCTCACGCTCGACGACATCGCCCGTCTCCCGCGCGCCGACGCGACGCTGCCGATCGCGTGTGTCGACGGCTGGAGCACCTCCCAGCGCTGGACCGGCGTGCGCGTCCGCGACCTGCTCGACATCGCGGGCGCGCGCCGAGGTGCCACCGTGCTCGTGGAATCGCTGCAGCAACGGCGCAGCTACCGGTCGTCGGAGTTGAACCACGTGCAAGCGCGCGATCCCGACACGCTCCTCGCGACGCACGTGAACGGCGAGCCGCTGCACCTCGACCACGGCTATCCGCTGCGGCTCATCGGGCCCGACCGGCCCGGTGTGATGCAGACGAAGTGGGTCACACGCTTGGTCGTCCGATGAGCGCGCGCGGCGCGCCACGCGGTCGCGCCTTCTGGGTCGGGCTCGGCGCCGGTCTCGCCGTGATGGCCTACGGGTTCGCAGGCCTGCTCGCGCACGCCGACGCGACGCGGCCCTCGCAGGCGCTCACCTGGCTCGTGGGTGCCGACGTGCTCCACGACGCGGTGTTCGTGCCGCTCGTGCTTACCATCGGCTGGCTCGTCGGGCGGCTCCCGGCGCCGTTGCGCTGGCCACTGCGCGCGAGCCTCGTCGGCACCGCGCTCACGGTCGCAATCGCATGGATCCCGCTGCGCGGATACGGACGGATCACCGACAACCCGTCGCTC
>Ga0070741_10005499_pt1 | contig 28105 bp, 25 predicted proteins | sample Coa_R1_4_FD_66440 | JGI IMG/M metagenome (GOLD analysis project Ga0070741, IMG submission 66440) | Surface soil microbial communities from Centralia Pennsylvania, which are recovering from an underground coalmine fire - Coalmine... | ecosystem: Environmental > Terrestrial > Soil > Unclassified ...
GCCCGCACCGCGTCCGTGTAGATTACCTTCATCTGAAAACCTGAAGCGCGCCGCGCCATCGCCCGGCCGATGCGCCCAAATCCCACGATGCCGAGGGTCTTTCCCCACACGTCCGTTCCCACCAACTGATCCAGGTCCCAGCCTTTCCAGTTTCCGGAGCGCGCCAGTGCTTCTCCTTCTCCCAGCCGCCGCGCCACCGCCATCAGCAGCGTCCACGCGAAGTCCGCCGTGGTTTCATCCAGCACGCCCGGCGTATTTGTCGCAGCCACGCCGCGCTTCGTGCAGGCGGCTACATCAATATTGTCGTATCCCACGGCAACGTTCGCCGCGATGCGCAGCTTTGGCGCCGAGGTCAGCAGCTCTTCGTCCACTCGCTCCGTCAAAAGACACACCAGCGCCTCTTTGTCCCGCACGCGCCGCAAGAGTTCCCCGCGCGGGATCCGTTCCGGCTCTTGCCAATATTCCACTTCGCAATCCGCATTGAGAATCTGCCGCGCCTCGGGGAATAGCGGACGCGTCGCAAGCACTTTCGGTTTCGGCATTCCGCTCCTTTAGGACCGTGGAACCATTGATCCGCGACTACACTAACACAGGCTGCCGCTCTCGTTCGCTCCGGTCTTACCGCTCGCCAATGACATACCGGCAGCCCTGCCGCCCCGCTCTGGCCGAGTGCACCGCACCCGCAGGCACATCGCACCGCTCCCCGGCTCGATAGGTTTTTGATCTGCCTTCTGTTGTCACTGTGATTTCCCCGCGCAGTATGATGTGAATCGTCTCCGTTGGATGCGTGTGGTCGGGATAGTATGCGTTTGGTCCATCTTCCCAGATGTAAGCGTGCCCGAATCCCTCGCCGTGAAGCTTTGCCACCAGCTCGGCCTCGGTTGCCATAAGCACATTTTAGCCCGGACTTTGCCGGCGCCGGAGCGAAGGTGTGGATCAGCCGGAGACGGCTACGCCCTTCCCGCGGAGCGTGGAAGCCACCGGCGAAAAGGGCGCGTCGTCTTCAGGAGAGAAGATCGTTTTTTGTTCGCGCGAGAACGTGACTATTCGCTTGGCGGAGGAGGCGGTACGGAAGACCCACCCTTCCGCATTCCCCTGGGTCCTTGCTGGATCGAATAGCCGGAGGGAACCGTAAAGAGCGCGGCATCCGGTTCGCTGCGCTGTATGTTCGTGAGTGTGTACGTCGTGGTGCCGAAGCGCGGATCGCTCCGTTTGCTCATCACCACGATCTGCAACTCCGGCGAATACCACGACTCGAAGGTGATCACAATCGGCTTGGCATTGCCGATCTGGCCCGCAGGCACCGTGCGCGTCGTACGTTGCCCCTGCGCGCTGATACCCTGAATGACTTGTGTGCCCAGGTCCTCCGTAACCACGCTGCCTTCGGGCCCCTTGCCCATTCTCAGTTTCGAGCCGATGGGACCCGGACCCGGTCGTCGTCCTTCCGGGCCACCGCTCGCGATTTCGTGCGCCACTTTTTCTGCCGGGTTCAGAACGTAAGTCTTTCCAGCCACCGGGTCAGAGATCACTACAAACGTGCGCGCCCCGCCGGAAGCGGCCAAGGGGCCGAGTCCTTCAATCGTGCTGTCCTTCCGAAACCGTCCCTGACTGTCACGGTACAGATTGGTTTGGCTCTTGCGGTCGATGGTGTTGCCGTCGGCCAGCGTCTGGACGGTTTCGGACGTGGCAATCGCGCTGAATGGCGCTCCGGTCACAACCTTTCTGCCGTGGCCGCCAGCCTCGAACCCGAGTATCTCAATCGGCCCCCACGGCGGCCCCATTTCGGGCGCCGCGCCTTGCGCCATCAGCGTTGCCGGACTCTCAGGCCGGGGCGGGGGAGCAGGTTGCTGAGCACAGACCACTGTGGCGCTCGCCAAACAAGCGACGCTTGCCAGGGTGCCAATGCGCGTCTTGCGATTCATCTTGCTTCTCCTTCTTCTCTCCTGATTGGCGGCGCTGACCTTTGCCGCTCAAGTTTCTTTCATCAAAGGCTATTCCGGCAGCCGTATGGCTTGAGGATCGCCGTCGTCAGTCACCAGCAGATCTACCTGAATCCACTCCGAGGCGTTCTCTTCATTGATGGGCAAGCCCAGGCTGCTCAACGCGCTTCGCGGCATGCTGACGCGCACCACGGAAGTCTCCTCTTGTTCGCTCATCAGCGCGCCCGGAAGTTGTGTAAAACCAGAATCGTTCGAAGCCAGAGCCGCCGCATCCGTATCTGCACCCTGTCCGGTCACGAAGCCCGGCTGAACGCCGGCTGCGGCACGGTTGCGAGATCCTCGTGTCCGCCAGTCATGCCAACTGACGGCTCCTATGACGAGAGCCGCGCCAGCTAGCGCCCATGACGCAATGGCGGCAATACTCCTCGTCTTCTTTGCCTGATGACGCGAACGGAACTCCCAGCGAAGCCGCATTTCAACCCGCTTCGGAGTCGCCTCGCCCTCCGTCGCTGCCGCGAACTCACGCAACTCCGCGAGAGCCGCGGCCCAGGACTCTCGCAGCGCCGCGCACCGGGGACATGCGAGCTCGTGCGCCGCGGCCGCCTCCCGCTCCGCCGCGCTCAGACTCGGATCGCGCTCCGCATCCATGCCGATGATTTCAAACTCTTCGCAGTTCATTGCTCGGCCTCGAACCTCTTTTGCCGCGCGCATCCGGCGTGAGCCAGAAGCATCTGCGCCAGCCCTTCGCGCAGCGTGACGCAGCCGGCCCGCAGCCGGCTGGTCAGAAAGACTCCGCGCTGTTCTCCCTCTCCGTCCTTTCCAGTCCCGTTTGCACTGCGCGACTCGCAAATTCTTCCATCCATCACGCCCCTAACGAACCGCATTGGCCCTCCTTGGCTGGGCGCGCAGCATCTCCAGCTTTGCTAAAAGCAGAGTCCGGCCCCGATGCAGCCGCGACCGCACCGTCCCGATGGGACAGCCCATGCGCTCCGCGGCGTCCTCGTAACTCATCTCTTCCAGGTCGCACAGCACGACGGCCTCGCGGAATTCCGGCGGCAATTCCAGCACGGCGGCGCGAACGCGCTCCCTGCGCTCCCGATATTCCGCCCATGCTGCCGGGGTGCGATGGTCCTGCAATGCGGAACTCGGTGTTGCCTCGCCGGCCGGTTCCTCGAGAGCGATCTCGCGGGGCGATCTCTCCAAATGCTTGAGGATCCGATTGCGGGCAACCCCAAAAAGAAATGCGGCCAGCGTCCCCCTTTCCGGCTCGTATTTGCCCGGATCGCGAAGCAACAACAGGAACACCTCCTGCACAATCTCCTCGGCGGCCCACGTGCTGCCGGTCATGCGCCGCGCGAAGCGATACAGTACCGCCTGGTGACGCCGGTAGAGGGCCGTGAAAGCCTCTTCGTCGCCCTTGGCGGCGCGCCGCAGCAGAAGGCCGTCTGGCATTCGATCGTCGATGCGCATTTCTCCTGCTGAGACGTTCGGTGCCGTTACTAGAGTTACTTCCGGGCAGCGCAGAAAAAGTTCCCACCCGGAGCCATCGCTGGCTTCCGGTCCGGCAACGGTGTAACGCCTTTGGATTGAGTGATATCGAGATGATCGCGCCGGCGAGCTCAGGCGGGAAAAGCCGCTTCAAGAGCAGACGTCCGCCGGGAAACCCCGCTATCCGCGCTTCGGTGGCCGGAACATTCCGGCGGCGATTTGGCTCACCAGTCTGCGCGGCACCAGCCGCTGCAAGTTCGCGCCGAGATAATTTCGCGTGCCGGAGATCACGCAGCTCTTTCCTGCAAGGAGCGCCGCCAGCCCTGTGCGCGCGACCTTCTCCGCGCTTTCCTGCCGGTGACGCCCTATGAATCGCGTTTGTCCCGCCACTTCGTGAAACTCCGAAATCGTCGAACCCGGGCAAAGTCCGCACACGCGAACACCATGCTCTCTCACTTCCTCCGCAAGACCTTCGGCAAACAGCAAATCAAATCCCTTCGTAGCCGCATACGTCGAGATGTAGGGCACTGCTTGGAAAGCCGCGGTTGATGCGACAATCAGTATGTCGCCCTTGCGCCGCGCAATCATCTTCGGCAAGAAAAGCCGCGTCAGATGAATGACGGCGGAACAATTCACCTGAACCATTTGCAGCAGCCGTTCCAGCGCCATATCCGCAAATTCGCCATACGCGCCAAATCCGGCGTTGTTGATCAGCAGATCAATTTCGATCGAGCGCTCCGCCGTGAACGCAAAAACCTGTTCGCGCCCGGCGGGGCTGGCGAGATCGGCGCTGCACACCTCGGCCCGGATCCCATGCGCCGAAGAGAGCGATTGGGCCAGTGATTCCAGGCGTTCGCGCCGCCTCGCAATGAGGACCAGGTTCGTGCCGCCGCTGGCCAGAACCTCCGCAAAGGCCTTGCCGATCCCCGCGCTAGCACCGGTGATAAGCGCCCACTGGCCACGCCAATAATCCATTTGTTTGCTCCAGGCTAAGTTCCCTCACGCGCGGCTATGCGGCCGTCAGCCCCGCGTCTTCGGCGGCAATCCGTCCCAGCACAGACCAATCTTTCGCCGCATTTCCGCGCGCGATCGCGGTCAGCAAGCGATCATGGATCGCGCTGGCCATCGGCATGGGTACTGCAACGCCCTCCGCGGCCTGCAACACGAGCCGATTATCCTTGAATCCAAGCGTCGCGGGAAAACCGGCGTGGTCGTGGTCGCCTTTGACGATCAATCCGCCGTACGTCTTATAGACGGGCGCATTGAACAGAGTAGTCGTCAAGAATTCGAGCAGCACCGAAGCATCGACCCCGGCTTTGCGCGCCAGCGCAAAGGATTCGCTGAGCGATTCGATCACACAACTGATCAGGAAGTTCCCCGCCAGCTTTACAACGTTCGCTTGCGAGGCCTTTTCGCCCAGAAGGAGAAGTTTCGGGCCAAGGGCCTCGAAAATCCCTTTGCATTTCTCCAGCGCGGCCGATGGACCCGCCGCCACCACCGCCAGCCTGGCATTTTCCGCGGCATCCGGCCGCCCGAAGACCGGCGCGGAAATATAAATCTGGCCCTGGCGAGCGTGCTCCGCGGCCAATCGGTCGCTCAGCGCCACGCTGATCGTACTCGAGGAAATGTGGATGCCCCCCTTCGGCAGCGATTCCAGAATCCCGCCTGCGCCCGCGACGACCGACTCCAGCGCCGGATCGTCCGCGACCATGGTAAGAACAACCCCCGCCTTGCATGCATCCGCCAAATTCGAACAGGCCACCGCGCCGAATGCTTCCAGAGCTTTGGCGCGCGCGGCGGTGCGGTTGCAGACCGTGACGCGATGGCCTGCGCGGAGCAGGCTCTTCGCCATTCCCGCCCCCATTTGTCCCAAGCCGATGACGGCAACTTCCATCGAAAAGCTCCAATTTATGTGGGATTTGGCCCAGCGGCCCTGACGGCGTGCACAAGGCACGTCGCCGAAAAAAACAAACCGGCGGTAAGGACCTGGAACCGAAACTCGCTTCGAGAACGTGATGTTCAAACAATTTTTCGCTGGCTCCCGCGGCGGTCCGCCGTTCTCCTAGGACTTGGCTTGCCGCATGACCGCATCCTTCAGTCTCCCGCCCTCGCGCTTGATGCGATCCATCAGGCGTCGCGCCCAGACGAACTCAGCCGCCAGCAACCCGAGACCCAGCAAGATCACGAGCCACCCCGGCCCCGGCGTAACCAACATGATGACGCCAACCAGCAGTAGCGTGAACCCAAAAATGATCCGGAAAATGCGGCGAACCTGCTCGACAGTCTGGAAGAACATGAGCCCGAACTTTCAAGTGGCGGAGAGGGTGGGATTCGAACCCACGGTAGGGGTTAGCCTACACACGCTTTCCAAGCGTGCGCCTTAAACCGCTCGGCCACCTCTCCGGTGCGACTCACCGCCCCACCAATTTAGCAGAAAGCTCGCACCGGCGCACGAACAGGCAAGAGCGCGTTGTTACCGCTGATTGGCCATACGTCGCGAGGCCCCACGCCCGCCAAATCCCCAACGCGGGATGTGCCCAGATCGCGCCGGTCATCAGCAGGGCCATCACGCACGACGGCGCTCTTGCCGCAAGGCGAATGGGCGGCTCGGCGGAACTTTGGTAGAATTTGACTGCGTTTCCGGGATCGTCTAATTGGTAGGACATCAGCCTTTGGAGCTGAGTATCCTGGTTCGAGTCCAGGTCCCGGAACCAGCTTTGCCTCGCATCTTTCTTCGGTCGGCCCCATCGCCGAACTTCCAGGAACGCTTCTTCGAATCAGCCCACACGTACCGCCAAGGTCTCGCGCCGGAAATCCGCACGCCTTGCCCGCGCATTTACCACCGGAAATTCGGCAACCGGAAACTCGGCCTTTGGCGGCCGCAAAGAACCTGCTAAGATGCGCGGCGGCTCGCGAAAAGCCTTAACCGCTTAACTCAGCCCGGGCGCCCGCCATGCGGGAATACCAGGCCCGGGTGCCGGGATGGGTGCTCGGCGCGTTCGTTTCCCCGATGGCATTCGGCGGTAAGGCGCGGAGGGAATTGTGCAACGACGGGACTTCCTGAAGACGACCAGCGCGGTAATGGCGGGCGCGGCTCTCGCGCCCGGGGCTCTGGCGGAAGCGGCACGCGCGTCGTCAAGTGCTGGGGGCCGCCTTGTGCTGCCGATGAACCGCAACTGGCGCTATCACCACAAATTTGTTCAGGGCGCGCACGAAAAAAACTTCGACGATTCCGGATTTCAACGCGTGGTGATCCCGCACGCAAACGTCCGTCTGCCGTGGCACAGCTTTGACGACAAGCAGTACGAGTTCGTCTCCATTTACCGGCGCAAGTTCAAGCTGCCGCCGGAGGCAAAAGGGAAGCGCGTGTTCGTTGATTTCGAAGGCGTGATGACTGCGTCCACCGTCCACATCAACGGCGTGAATCTCGGCGAATACAAAGGCGGATACACCCCGTTTTCCTTTGACCTCACGCCTCATCTCGATTTCGACGGCGATAATGTTCTTGCTGTGGATGTCGATTCCACCGAGCGCCCCGATATCCCGCCGTTCGGCTATCAAATCGACTATCTCACCTTCGGCGGGATCTATCGCGAGGTGTGGCTGCGCATCGTCCCGCCAATTTTCATTGAGAATATCTTTGCCAAGCCGAAGGATGTGCTCACCCCGCATCCGGGCTTGGACGTTGACTGCTACCTGCAGCACACGCAACCCTCCCGGGAGCCGATGACCCTCGACGCCGAGCTTGTGGAAGGCCAGCGCGTGCTCGCCAAGGCATCGGTCAAGGTGCCTCCCGCGCAACCTGCCGCCGAACCGATGGTGCATACCGTCAGCTTCGCCAATCTTAGCGGCATTGAGCTTTGGGACCTCGATCACCCTCACCTTTACCATGTGCGCGTTCGCCTCTTGCGCGACTCGCAAACGGTGGACCAGGACGAACGGCGCATCGGTTTCCGCCAGGCCGAATTCACTGACCACGGCTTCGAGCTCAATGGAAAAGTGGTCAAGCTCCGTGGACTTGACCGCCACCAGACATTCCCCTTCGTTGGCCAAGCCATGCCTGGACGCCCGCAGCGCAGCGACGCGAACATTCTGCGCAACAAGCTGAAGTGCAATATCGTCCGCACGTCCCACTATCCGCAATCCCGTCATTTTCTGGACGCTTGCGACGAAATGGGCTTGCTCGTGCTTGAGGAAATCCCCGGCTGGCAGCACATCGGCGACGAAGCCTGGAAGCTCCTCGCCATCGACAATGTCGGTCGCATGATTCGCCGCGACTGGAATCACCCCAGCATCATTCTGTGGGGCGTTCGCATCAATGAGTCACGCGACGACCACGACTTCTATGTCCGCACAAATGCGCTCGCCCACAAACTCGATCCCACTCGCCAAACCGGAGGCATCCGCTATTTCCAGTCTTCCGAATTTCTCGAAGATGTCTTCACCATGAACGATTTCGGCTGGCCGCTCAAGCCGCCGAACCATCCGCGCTACCTCAATACCGAATTTGTCGGCCATACTTATCCGACCAAGACCATTGATCAGATCGAACGCTTGCGCGAACACACCATTCGTCACGCTCGCGTTCACGATCAGCTCGCGTCCAATCCCCAATACGCGGGCGGCATCGGCTGGTGCGCTTTCGACTACAATACGCACGCCGATTTTGGCTCCGGCGACCGCATCTGCTATCACGGCGTCACGGATATCTTCCGCGAGCCCAAGCCCGCCGCCGGTTTCTACAAATCGCAGTGCGATCCGCGGGACGAGGTCGTGCTGGAGCCTGCCTTTCACTGGGCGCGCGGCGATGAGTCCATCGGCTTTACCAAAGCGCTCGTCTGCTCAAATTGCGACCACCTGAAGTTCTATATCGGCGATCAGCTCGTCGCGGAAGCGGATCCCGACCGGCAGCAGTTTCCACATCTCAAATACGCCCCCTTTGTTGCCGATCTCAGCCACGCGGTTGACCACTGGGGCGATTTGCGCATCGAGGGCTATATCGGCGGCAACAAAGCTGTCTCCAAGACGCTCTCCGGCCGCGGCATCGACCAGAAATTCGCCCTTGTGCCCGACGATACCAGGCTTCTTGCGGACGGAGCCGACACCACGCGTGTCGTCCTTCGTGTTACCGACGAATACGGCGCCATCCGCCCATTTGCAAATGACGCCATTCAGCTCGCACTCGACGGGCCTGCCGAGATCATCGGAGATAATCCTTTTGCGCTCGTTGGCGGCACCGGCGCCATCTGGATTCGCTCCAAGGAACAGCCCGGAACGGCGCGCCTTAGCGCCAAGCACCCCGTGCTCGGCACGCAAACACTGGATATCGAATTGGTGCCGGCGCCGGAGGAACTGGTCTAGGGTTTTTCCCTCAGAGTGACTTCAAAAACTCGACCAGGTCGTGCTTCTGCGCGTTGCTGAGCTTTAGTCCGAAAAAGCTGTCGTAGTGCGCGACCACGTCGGCCAGCGTCGCAAACCTCCCATCGTGATAGAAGCCGCCCTTTTCATGCGAAAAGAGCCCGCGCAACGGCGACGTCCGATACCGCTTGTCGGGCGAACGGTTCGCCTGAAAGTCATCGATGCCAAGCTCCTGCGCGGTGTGCATGTTCCATCCCGGCTCCGTGTAGAGCGGCGGAACATGACACCTCGCGCATTTCGCGTCGCCGTTGAAGACTTGCCTTCCTCGCTCCGCCGCGGCCGCATCGAAACTCCCGGCGGGCGGCCTTGGAACCGGCAGCGCCAGTTGATACAGCTCGAGATCTCCGAGTTTGCTCGTGATCAGGTCCGGGTCATTCCGGACGTCCCCGAATCCGTTCTTCGCCGCGATGGGGAACGTTGCCGCGTCATTCAGCCGCGGATCGAGGAAATTCCCCTTGCCGTGCATCTCCAGATTGGCCACGAAGGCATTCCAATAAGTAATCGAGCCCCACCCCGTCCATGTGTGGAGATTCACGCCGGAGAGCCCGAATGCCGGTGGAATCAATGTCGCGGCCGTTTTCCCGTCTGGCCGGAACGCCTTCCCGTCGAGAAACAGCTCCGCGTCAAAGTGCCCGGGTCCCCAGCTGTTGAGCACCGCGCGCACCGTCGCTTGATCCGTGCCAAGCAGGTCCGCCACCGGCTGCAGATTTGGCGCCAGCGCCACAATCGCACCTACGTTCAGATCGCGATTCGCCCAACCATCCAAGCGGTGACCAATCCCAGGCGCCAGCGAATCATCTACCGTGGAGTGGCAGAGCGCGCACTGGATTCCGATCGACCGTAAGCCCGGATTCCCCGGGAATCCCGTCACGCCAACGATAGCATTTCGTTTCAGCAGCGCCACCGTCGTTGCTGGATCGTCCAGATTTACTTTGCCGTGGCGCAACGCCTCGATGAGATTCTCCGGCAGAGCGTCCACATCGACTTTGAGCCCGGCCGCCAGTGCTGTGCGCGGACTCACGCCAGGTCCCACACCGCCGAGATTCGCTCCTTCAATCGCTTTGTGCAGCCCAAGTGTATCGCCCCAGAAGGCCTCATCCCCGAAAGTGTCAAATCGGAATGTTTGCTCGCCCCGTGCAAGCCGGGCATCTATTGTGTTTTCAGCATCCTCATGTTTGCGATTTTGCTGAGCAGCTTCGTCGCGAAACGCGGCGGACGCCGGCTCGGAGTTGTAACCTCCAGCCAGCAGAAGCGCGAGGGCTGCTCCCACAAGAATTGTCGAAACCTGTGTAAGTCGTCGAGACTGGCGCATGCGATACCTCCGGCAAGGGCTTCACGCTTATGGATAGCGCCTTCGCTCGCGCGTTGTCAGTTACGTGCGTCACATTCCCGATGCGCTCGCGAACAAATCATCCCGATTTCTGCTTCCCTGATCGCGCCGTGTAACCAAAACGCTCTTCGCTTCTCCTCAAGTTATAGCGGACAGGGTTCAGGCAGAAGGGCGGTCGCGGTGTTGTCGTCGGCGGAGCTGGAAAATGATTGCGTGCCGCTTCGGCTGCACGGCGCGCTTCGCGGCAGGTTCTGCGAAGTTTTGGCGCGCGGCCGCGTTCCCTTGACGTTCACCAAAGGTTCAGTTCTCTACGAACCGGGCTTCAACGAGAATCTTCTATTTTTCGTTCATCACGGCGTGGTCAGCGTCGGCACCTTGAGCGAAGACGGCCACGAGATCATCTATGATCTCCGCAAGAGCGGGGATGTTGCGGGTGAACTGTGCGCTTCGGTATCTCCCAGGCGCGACCGCGCCATTGCCCTCGAGGACACAAAAGCCACCTCCATCGCCTACTCGGAGATCCTCGACGCTTTGCATCACAACCGTGCCGCCCTTCAGGAAGTTCTTCAGATCTTCGCTTCGTCGCTCGCCCGCGCTTATGACCAAACGGAACGCCTGTTCACCCGCGACGTGGCGCGCCGCGTGATCAGGACCCTTCACCAACTCGCCGCGCAAGCCGGCCGTCACTCTGGCGATGTCGTCGAAATTGAGATTTATCTTACTCAGGAAGAGATCTCGCGCATGGTCGGCGCCAGCCGCGAACGTGTCTCCCGTGCGCTCAACTCTCTCCGCGCCGCCGGCTTGATCGCCTACTCCCGTCGCGGTCACCTGGTCCTCCGCCGCCGCGCCCTTGAACGTGCTCCCGCGGCAGCTTTTTGACGAACCTCCCGCTGCGCTTACGCTAAGCCGGCTACTCTCGTGGAAGATCCACGAGCACCAAATCGGAGCGTTCTTGGACGCGCTCAAGTATGGCTTCGCGGCCATCGCGGGAGATATCGAAATCGCGAACATCGAAATCAGCGGGGAAATCTGTCAGTTGCCGTTCTGCGCCGGATTTCAGGTCAATGAGCCAGAGATTTTTGTGTTGAATTTCACCGCTTAGAACAATCAGCGCGGGCGATGCGCCGCGAAACACCGCGTGCCGCGCCCCGCGAGCCAGAGTGATCGCAGGAAGCGCTCGTGCAGAGCCGTCCGCGTTTGCGGCCTCGACCGAAAACTTTGTCCCGATGTCGGGTCCCGAATAGACAAGGGATCGCCCATCAGGTTCCCATACCGGATCCAGGGAATACCTCTGCACCAGCGGCTTGGGAGTCCCGCCGGCAAGAGGTATCGCGTACAGCCGTGGCGTGCCATGCTCATTCACTGCCGTCGCAATCGCCTGACCATCTGGCGCCCACCCCAAGTCTCCCTCCAACTCGAGCGAATCCGACAAAACTTTGACGCCCGTTCCGTCCGCGTGCATCGCATACAAAAAAATTCGGCCGTTTTGTTCAACGGAAAACGCCACCTCTCCGCCGTTGCTGGAAATCGCTGGACCGCCGATCACTCTCGCGTTTTGGGCGCTCCACAATTGCTGTTCTGCGCCGCTCGCCAGCTTCCAAATACTCTCGCTCGACCCTGTTCGTGAAACGCAGAGAACATAATCAGGTCCGAATCGCGGCGTACTGCCGCCGTCGATGCTCAATGGAATGCGACTCGGCGCCGACGCGTTTGCCGGGGAATCCCCGATTCGCATACGCCACAGCGTTTTTCTGGGATGCGCCAGCGTGAGAACGAGCCGGTGCCCGTCGGCGCTCGCCGCCATCGAAGTGTATTCCTCCGGCCCGTTTGTCAGCCGGTGTGGAATGCGGCGCTCCACATCCTCGCCGTAGAGCCACGGCCCGGAACCCTCACGGTCGCTTGCCAGGTACAGCAGAGTCCGGCTATCAAGCAACGTCGGATAGCCGAGGCGTCCAGCTCGGAACGTGATCCGTTGCGGGTTTACGCCGTCGGCCCGAATCCGCCATAGGTCCAATGGCTCCGGCACGGGACCCTGCACAAAATAGATGAACTTCGAGTCCGGCGACCACACCGGAAAGTGGCAGTGAAGCCCCGCGGATGCTTGGAAAAGCAGACGCCTTGTTGTTGGCGAGCCGTTCTCCCCGACGTAGAGGGGGTCCCCGGGTTCCGTCGTGTGGTACGCAATCCGCGAACCGTCGCTCGACCAGTCCAGTTCCGCCGCCTCCTCCAGGTATGGCCTTGCTGCGCCGCCAAGAGTTGGCACTGCCCAGATGCCAATGTGCGGTTCCTTCAGGCCGCCGCGCTTGCGAACCCAGAACGTCACCAGAGACCCATCCGGCGAAAATCCCAGCGTTCGCACGGAGGGATTCATCAATTCCGGCTCACTGCCCTTCGTAAGGTTGTGAAACTGTCCCGAGCCGACCTGCGACACCCACACGTCCATGGGACCGTCACGATCGGAGAGAAACGCCACAAAATGACCGTCTCGCGAGATTGCTGCCGCTTCGGCCACCCCATCGAAATCGGTGAACTGCCGGAACTTCGCCCCGCTCAGCGGATTCCGCCAGAAGTAGTCCTCGCTCCGCAGCCAGAAGACCGCGCTAAGGATCAACCCAGCAGCCAGCCCGGCGGCCACAATGTGCGAAACTCTGCGGCCAGCGGGTTCAGCCGTCGTGCCCGGATCTGCCCCCGGGCTCGTCGTCTCACCTTGACTGCTTTCGCGCCCCCGGGGACTTCGGCTTCTTGCCCAGTCGTCCAACTCGGCGCGAAACGCATAAACCGATCCCGCTTTGTCGTGCACGTGCCGGTAAACCGGCATCCCTTCCCGCTTTTCCCAGCGTTGCACGGTCGTTACATCGCGATTTAGGTAGGTCGCAATCTCTTTCCAGGAATCCAGTCGGCCTTCAGGACTCTTCGCGGATGACGGTGCGTCACGGATTTCTTCGCCCACGTCGTCCTCCGGATGGGTGGGGCTGCCCTATTTAGAGCCGGGCGATTGTAACCCTCTGTAACATCCGCGGCAAAGCACTGCATTGAGCGGTACGCCGCACATTCCGGCTTTTGCTGCTTGGCGAACCTCTCGACCGGTCCCATGCTGCTCCCGCAGCTCTCACTTCGGAGGTTCTCATAATGAAATACGGTTTGTCGGTTGCAGCTCGGGTTTTGATTTCGCTCTTGGCCATCGCCGGTATCGTTATGTCCCAGGAACGATCTCAGCAAAAGCCAAGATATTTCAGCGGCACGATCAGCGATTATACTCCCTCCAACATAACCCCTGCCGGGCCTTGGGAGGTTCGCGGGACCTGGAGTCTAAGAATGGACCGCGATCGCGACAAGGCAAGCTTCTCCGCAGCTCTTGTCATGGTCCTCTCCGACTTTACTCGGACGCCGGCCAATGTCGACTCCACTTCAGGTCCAACCTCGCGCATGCAGCACACTCACCACATTACAATTGAAGACGGGACGGTAACGCCGCTGCCGAACGGTGGCTTTGAACTCGCCGGAATTGCCACTATAACCAAGGACGGGAGCCCGGCCCCGCTTCAGCCAGCCACCTTGCACGTTCAGATTACCGGAGGAACGCTCCTCGAATACTCCAACCTGACGATGCAGTTCGATGTCATCTCCGGCGGCCCAACCATTCACTTTGGTACGCAGACCATTCACGGAGTTGTTCGAACAACACGGTAGGACACCCTGCCACTCCTCTATGCCCAGGGGCGCTCGCGGTGTCCCGTTCCGACGGTCGCTGCGAGCCCCCTCGGATGGAGCTGCTCGTGCTGACAAGAAATTCGATAGCTTGCGGAAGACTTGAACAGCTCTCAGCCGGTGAGCAGTTATGTTCAGGAAGACTGCTCACGGAAACTGCTGTTTTTCTCGCCTTCTTCGGATGCGTCTCCGCGTCATCCTTGGGTTCGGCAGGCATCCCTCTAAGCGTGGGCGCTTGCAGCCGCTTCCCTCACGGGCTGCTCCGGGTTCCTCAGTCGCTCCGCCGAAACTCTCTGACCCGATCTGATCCATTCCTGTGCCGCTTCGCGCTCTTCCTCCGGCCGGCTCATGACGAACGCGCTCACAAGCCGCTCACCCTTTAGCCACCATACGCTGAAGCTCGCCGAATGCATGTCGCCTCGCGTGACCACATCAGTGGCTCCGCTTGCATCACCCCACAATTCATACGACAAATCGAAAACGTCCGAAAAGAAATACGGCACATGCACAAATGGCTTTCGCTCGCCCGTAACCACCGCCGCCCAATGCTGCCCTTGGGACACGGCGTTGTCCCAGTGTTCCACGCGCCTCCGCTTCCCAAAGATCGTATCCGCGTAGTTTGCCACGTCGCCCGCCGCCGAAATTCCGGGCTGCGACGTTGCCAGGAATTCGTCCACAACGATTCCATTCTCCACCGCCAGTCCTGCTCGCCCTGCCAGGTCCGTTACCGGCACGACCCCGATTCCCGCCACTACCATGTCGCAGCCCAGCGGCTCGCCCCCGCCAAGCACAACCGCCGCGACTCGTTCCTTCCCGCGAATCTCCGCGACCCGCTGCTGCTTGCGGATGCGCACCCCTCGCGCCGTGTAGTACCGCTCGAAAAATGCGGACATCTCCGGCGTAAACACACGGCTCCAGACGCGATCCTCCTGGATCAACATCGTCGTCTCGATGTTCTTCTGCGCCAGCACGGAAGCCACTTCCATCCCTATGAATCCGCCGCCAATCACCACGGCCTGCTTTGCCGTTGCCGCCGCCTCCCGAATCGCGCGCGAATCATCCATCGACCGCAAGTAGAATACGTTCGCCAGCTCCGCGCCCGGGCAATCGAGCTTGCGGACTCTCGCCCCGGTGGCAATCAGCAACTGCTCGAAGGCGATGGTCTCTCCCGAGTTCGTCCGCAGCCGTTTGCCCGGCGCGTCAATGCTCTCCGCCACCGTCCGCAGCCGCACCTCGATCCCTTTCTCCCCGTACCATTCCGGCTTGTTGATTAGGATCCCCGCCTCGTTCTCTTTGCCCGCAAGAAATCCCTTCGAAAGCGGCGGCCGCTCATACGGCAACGCATCATCGGAAGACACGATGCACAGTTCGCCGCTTTTCAGGCCTCGCTCGGCCAGCTCCTTCGCCGCGTAGCCTGCCACCATTCCGCCACCCAGAATGACGTATTTGCTTCCAGCCATCGCTCGTATCCTTTCAGTCGGACTGGCTCCCCCCTGCCCGCGCCTCCGGGAAAACCCCCGAAGCGTCCTTCTCGCACACGGATTGGATGCTCCTAAGGAGAGTTTTTCCCCGGCAAATGGATACACTCGGCCGGACATCCCCGCCTGAGCTCTCGCGTGCGGATGGTTCGTGGCGCCGGCCGCACTCTGTGAGAGAGCGTTCCCGAGCTCTCATTTTAAGGAGTGATTACAACTTGAAGGGGTCCATCGGCCTCTCGGCTGAAAAACATTGGTCCTGCCGCCATTCGCCCTATACCGAGATTGGATCACCCGTCATCGCGGTTTCGTCAGCTCGCAGGATCACCCCACGCGCCTTCAGTCTGGCGATCTCGGCGCTGTCCATTCTTAGCACTTTCTGTAGCACCGTCTCCGTATCCTGCCCCAGCAGCGGCGCGCCCGTGGACGGCCCTCCCGGCGTCTCGGACATCTTCACCGGGGACCCTGTGGCGCGATACCGCCCTAGCGTCGAATGCGCGATCCAAGGAAACATCTGCCGGAACGCGGCTTGCGGATGCTCAACCACCTCATCGAAGTCATGGATGAGCGAACAGGGAATGCCGGCCGCGCGCAGCACGCGAGTCCACTCCTCTGCCGTTCGCGCTCGAAAAATCTCGCCGAGTTTGCTCTCCAGCGCCTGGCGATTCTCGATTCGCAGCGCATTCGTCGCATACTGCGGATGCCTGGTCAATTCGCTGTGTCCGATAGCCTCGCAAAACTCCGCCCAGAGCTTCTCGCTGCCAACCGCTATCGAAAACACACGGTCGCTTGCCGCATACACCCGATACGGCACGACGGTCGGAAAGGCCGTGCCCATGGGCTTCGGCGTCCGCTGTGAACCGAGATAGGACATATAGTTTGAGCTCATTGCCGAAATCATGCTGTCGAACATGGACACGTCAATGTGCTGGCCGCGCCCCGTGCGATGCCGGTATTCGAGCGCCATCAGAATCCCTATCACCGCGAAGAGCCCTGCGTTGATATCCGCCACCGCATAGCCGCTGCGCACCTGCTCCCCGCTCTCCGTTCCGGTAATACTCAGGAACCCGCTCGAGCACTCCACGATCAAGTCCATCGCTGCTTCTTCGCGCGATGGACCATTCTGCCCATAGCCCGAAATCGAGCAATAAATCAGCCCCGGGTTCCGCTCCCGCAGGGCCGCATACCCCAGCCCCAAGCGCTCCATTGTCCCCGGCCGGAAATTCTCCACCACCAAATCCATTTCCGCCGCGAGCCTCCGGCAAAGTTCCGCTCCTTCCGGCTGCTTTAGATCAATCGAAAGGCCCCGCTTTCCGCGGTTCAATCCCAGGAAGAACGACGACACGCCTCCCGCGAACGGCGGGCCCCATCCGCGGCTCAATTCTCCTTGCGGAGGTTCGACCTTGTAGATTTCCGCCCCGTAGTCGGCCAGCAGCATCGTGCAATACGGACCGGCCAGCGCATGCGAAAAATCCAGTACGCGTAACCCGTCAAGCGCCTGCTGGCGATTCCGTTGTCCGTCTGGTGATCCAGCCGAGTTTCCTGGCGTCATTCGTTTGTTTCTCTCCCCCGATGAAATCGGCCTTCCGGGCTGGCGGTTGCAGTTCAGCCCTGGTCTCGAATTGCTCATTAACAGAACCCAGCGTATATTGTCCCGCGGCTGATGCAATGGAGAAATTCTTCGCGCTCTCCGCGAAACCTCCAGGAGGACTCATGGCCAGGGTTTGTTTTTCTCTGCTCGCGCTGCTCCTGCTTGCGACAATGCCGTCGTCCGCTCAGGCGCCCAGCCTCTCGGACGTGTACGCGCAAATTCGCGCCGAGGAAACCAACAATTCCAAGATCATGTGGCTGATTCACGAGATCTCGGACGTTTACGGCCCGCGCGTCACCGGCACACCGAGCCTCAAGGCTGCGGACGACTGGGCCGTCAAGACGCTCACCTCGTGGGGCCTTTCAAACGCTCATCTCGAGCCGTGGACCTTCCAGCCTCCAAGCGCGGCCAAACCCGTTCCCGGCTGGGAGAACATCTCCTTGCTCGCCGAAGCAGAATCGCCGTTTCGCGGCCAATTGATGGTCAAGCCCCTCGCCTGGACTCCCAGCACCAAAGGCGTGGTCACGGCGCACGTCGTTCAGCTTGATCCTCCCGGCCTCGCCCCGCCCTCCGGTCGCGGGTTCAACTTCTTCGGCGGCCCCGCTCCTTCAACGGAACCCAAGTGGGCCGCGCCACCCATGCCCGAAAGGCCCAAACAGGAAGATCCTAAGCAGCCGACGCAAGCCGAACTCGACAGCTATCTCAACTCCGTGCGGAGCAAGGTTCGTGGCGCCATAGTTTTCGTTGGCAGGCACATCGAAGTGCCCGAAGAAATGAATCCGCTGCCGATGCGGCGCCCCGAAGACGAATGGAAGGCGCGCTTCGATCCCCAGAACCCGCGTCCTTTCCGCTTCCCTGAGCAGCCAAAGCTGCCCGAAGGTCAGTTAACTCGCGCGGAAGTCTCGCGCGAAATTGATCAATTCCTCGTGGATGCGGGCGCTCTCGTCCGCGTCAACGACTCCGGCCGCGCTCACGGCGTCATCGTCGCCCAGCAGAACGCCACCTACGATTCGACCCGGGCCGTTCCTACGCTCGTGATGCGCAATGAGGATTATGGCCGCATCTCGCGCCTGCTCGCGGACGGCACTCCCGTTACTCTGCGTGTGAACATCCAGAACAGGGAATATCCCGAAGGCGCGACCGCCTACAACGCCATCGCGGAAATTCCCGGCACGGACAAAAAGGACGAAATCGTCATGCTCGGTGGCCACTACGATTCCTGGCATGATGCCACAGGCGCCACCGACAACGGCATCGGCTCTTCCATGATGCTGGAAGCCGTCCGCATTCTTTCGGCCCTTCACGTGAAACCCCGCCGCACCATTCGCATCGCTCTTTGGAGCGGCGAAGAAGAGGGCTTGCTCGGCTCGCTCGCCTACGTCGAGCAACATTTTGGCAGCGCCGAAAATCCCAAGCCGGAATTCGCGAAACTCGACGCCTACTTCAACATTGATTCCGGCACCGGCAAGCCTCGCGGCGCAGGTGTCTTCGGCCCTCCCGCGGCGGCCGACATGATTCGTGAAATCCTCGCTCCATTTCAGGATTGGGGGCTCGTCGGCGCCATTGCCACTGACAGTCGCAGAACCGGCGGCACCGACAGCACTTCCTTCAATCACGCCGGCCTGCCGGGAATTGGTCTCGCGCAGGATCCCTTCGACTACGGTTCCTTCACGCATCACACCAATCTCGATACCTACGAACGCATTTATGAGGAGGATGTGCGCGAGGGCGCGGTCGAAATTGCCTCCGCCGTTTACGCCGTTGCCATGGCGGACCAAATGGTCCCGAGATTTACCGCCGAAGCCATGCCCAAGCCGGTCGAGGAGCCAGGCCCCGGATCACGCGCCACACCAGTCCGCCATGTCCCCGTCAAATAGAGGCGACTCGAAGGCGCGCTCTTACAAAGTATCTTGAAGGGATCCGATTCGCGCCTCATCCCGGCTACGGGTGGGGCGCGGCGCGGCGCTCTCAGCGTGGCTGAGGTAATTCACTTCGCTTGCTGGGGGCAGGGCGGCCAACCCTTGCAGTCTTGCGCGGCTTCCGTCCGTGGAGGACGTCGCCTCAATTTCCCCCTGTCGCGGAGATTCCGTGCCGGGCCGCGTAGTGCACCAATTCCACAAGCGAATGCGCTCCCAGCTTCAGCATGATTTTGGCGCGATGCGTTTCCGCCGTACGCACGGTCATCCCTAGCGTCGCCGCAACCTGCTTGTTGCTCTTGCCGTCCGCCAGTAGACTGAGGACCTCGAACTCCCGCGGTGTCAGTGGCACGCTCTCGCGCTCGCCGCCGTTGGACTTCGCGGATCCATTTGCGATCCCTTCCGCCATGATCGCGGAGGCTTTCGGCGTCAGATACGTCCTGCCCGCCAGTACCTCCCTTACCGCTTCCACCAGATGTTCCGCCAGGTCGCTTTTCAGAACATAGCCCCGGGCGCCCGCTTCCAGTACACGGCACACCATCTGATCCGATTCGTGCATCGTTAGCACAAGCACCTGAGTTTCCGGCGCTTCGCTTTTAATGCGCCGTGTCGCTTCCAATCCGTCCAGTTTCGGCATGGTGATGTCCAGAATGGCGATCTCAGGCTGCAACTCTGTTGCCTTCGTCACCGCCTCGCAGCCGTCCCTGGCTTCGGCCACCTTCCAGTCCCGTTGTTTCCTCAGCACCTCGCGAACGCCCCGGCGCACCAGTTCGTGGTCGTCCGCAATCAAAATGGCCACTTTTTTGCGCGCTCTACGCATGGATTGGCACCGATAGTTGTACGGACGTCCCATGGTGACTGGAAACGATCAGCAGTTCTCCCCCGACCTGTTTGGCGCGCTCTTCCATGCTTGGAATCCCGACGCCATATCGGCCTCTGCATGCGCCATTCGCGCTCCCGTTTTTGGACGCGATTCCCCGGCCTTCATCGCTTACTTGCAGCAGCACGCGCCCCTGGTCTTTCTGCAGGCTGATCTTTGCTTTCAAGCTCCCCGAATGCCGCTGGATGTTCGTCAGGCTTTCCTGCACTACCCGAAAAAGCCCCAGCTCGATGTCTTCCGGCAGCCGTCCAAAACCTCGGGAGACTTCCAGATCCACCGCAATCCCCGTGCGCTCTCGGAATCCGGCTACAAAGTGCCGGACCGCGTCCTCCAATCCCGATTGATCCAGCAAAGGCGGGTGCAGTAAATAGGAAAGCGTCCGAACTTCACGCAGCGTCCGGTCCGCTATCCACCGGCATTGCGCCACTTGTCGCCGCAGCTTTCTGCGCTCGGCCGGTATGCCCTCGTGGACCTGGCTCAATGTCGTCGCCAGCGCCACGAGCTCTTGCCCGGTGGAATCGTGCAGGTTCCGTGCGATCTTTCGCCGCTCTTCATCTTGGATTTGCAGCAATCGGCCGGAAAGCCGGTGCAATTCCTCGTTCGCCCGTTTGCGATCGGTGACGTCCTGCACCACGCACGCGAGCCGGTCCACGCCCTCCGCTCCGTCCACGGGGAAGTAGGAAATGGCCACGTCCCGTTCGCCGATTCCCGGATAGAAGTACTTGGTCTCGTATTTGACGGTTTTTCCCGCAAACGCCTCGTCCATGCGGGGCTTGGCCACCTGCTCGAAAAACGTCCTGTCTAGCACCTCGTAAACAAAGCGGCCCACGACCTCACTCCTCGTCATGTTCCGGTAGCGCAAAAAGGCTTGATTCGCCAGCAAGTAGCGGTAGTCGCGGTCAACCACCGCGATCATTTCCTCCAGGCCCTCTACGGCTTTCTCGTATTCCAGCAGCCGCGCCTCCGCGCGCTTGCGTTCCGTTACGTCCTCGCACACCGAAAGCAGGCATTTGCGCCCGCCCAGTTCAATCGTCTCCGCCACATACTTGATGATCAAATGATCGCCGGCGGCCTTCTGCAGCACCACCTGGCGCGCTCGCACCCGCCCCGTCTTCCGGATCTCCTCTGCAATTTCCTCCCTCTCTCTCGGACTCACAAAGATCCCCAGCTCGCCCGCGGTCCGCCCAATCACCTGCTCGCTCCGCAGCCCCGCCATTTCCAGCAGGCTTCGGTTCACGTCCACGATCCGGCCCTCGTTGAGCGTTGTAATCGCGATCCCGTGCGGGCTGGCCAGAAACGCTTTCGCGAATTTTTCCTCCGAGCGCCGCAATTCCCGCTCCATGCGCTTTTGCTCGGTGACGTCGTGCGCCACCCCGCGCACGATCGGAGGAGCCACTCCCTCGGTTCGCAACGTGTTGTGATATTCCCAGATGCGCCGCTCCCCGCTCTTCGTCACCACGACCATGAGTCCTTTGACGAAGCCTTCGTTTTTCAGTTTCACCAACGCTCTTTCAAATTCTTCGCGAGCCTCGGGCAGCAGCAGGTCGCTCATCGGCTTGTTTAGCAGTTCCTCTTTCGTATAGCCCAGAACCTTGATCGGCAATTCGTTTACCGAGAGCAGCCGCCCGTCAAGAGTGTGCGTACAGATCAGGTCCGTGGAATGTTCGACCAGGTCGCGATACCGGTCCTCGCTTTCCCGCAGAATCGCCTCCATTTCCTTCCGAACGGTTACGTCTTGCGCTGACCCCACGAACGTCGCGATTCGCCCCGTCTCATCCTTCACCGGAGACGCGATCGACCGGAGCCATTTCACCTTTCCGTTCGGGCATACGATTCGGAATTCCTCGTCGAATCGGTGCCCCTCCGCCATCCGGTCCAGCGCCTTCAAAATCCGTTCGCCGTCTTGCGCGTGAATTAGCTTCATGTAGGACATCGCTTCCGATTCCAAAAACGCTGCCGGGAGTTCGCAGATTTGCTCGAACGCCGGACTCACGTAGGTCACCGCCTTTGTATCCGCGTCCATGACCCAGAAGATCTCCTGGATGTTTTCCGCCATTTGCTGAAACCGCTGCTGGCCCTGCCGCAGGCTCTCGCTTTGCTTCCGCAATTCCTCGTTCGCTGCGCGCAGTTGCGCCGGACTCGGCAGCTCCAGGGCCTGCGGCACCATCCGCACAAGAAATGCCGCGGTCGGAACCGAGGCGAGCGCCGTGACCGCCTTCACCGCGCCCGAGATCCAGTACGCCGGAATCCACAGCGTTAGCACTTCCATCGCATGGGTGGTTCCGCACGCCAGGATGAACACCGCGAAGCACACAAACATCCAGTGAAATGGCACATCCCGCCGCTTGCGCACCAGCCGCAGGAGCGCGCAGGGAATCGTGAAATACGCAAGGGCGATCAGCGTGTCCGAGGCCGCATGCAGCCACACCAGGCCGTCCTTCCATTGGTAACAGAAGCCGTGCGGCATTAGCCCGCTCGTGCCTAGCGATCCATCCAGGAGATTCATGACTGCTCCTCCGCTGCGGTCGCCTGGAACCCAGATCGTTGGCGAGAGGATCGCGAGCAAACCGTCCTAGTATCCGCATCCGTGCGGGACGGCCTCGGATCGGCCCGCCCCCCAAATCGAATAAGATTCCTCTCTTGCTGTTATGAGCAGTACAAATATAGCAAGATGCCATTACATGCAAGCTCAAAGTGCCGGGGACGTACGTAGTTTACGGTATTGAGCTTATGATGCTCTTCTGAATAATTCCCTCCCGCCACACTCCCTCTCGGCCTCGCTTGGCGCAATCCTGGGGTCCGCGTCCTTGGGAGTACGTGACGTGTGCGGCCAGCCGCCGCGCTCCAAGCACACTACAAGGGGGGATTCGATGCGCGATTCTAAAGCCCTTCCGTGGGATCCATGCGAGGTTCGTTTGGCCACTGCGGTGATGGATATGGCCGAGGCTGCGAATGTCCGAGCGACCGTTGAACTGTATTACCCCGCGCGCGTCTGTCCCCATTGCAACAGCAAGGGCACTGTCTTTGTCCAGCCGGAGGGTATCTGCGCTGCGTGCTGGTCTCTCTATATTCTGAAGGGCACGGCCGACCGGCTCAAGACCATCGTCGGCAGGATTCGCGAGTCCTGGCCTTATCTCAAGCTGGCTAGCTGACAACCGCTCGAGAGCGCGTTACGACTCCGGTGCCACCGCCTGGCGTCCCTCGATTGGTGTGCCGTTCCAAAAATCCGGCAAGCCGTAACGTACGTCCGGCCTCCGCAGCAGCACATAGAGTTCGCCGGCCCAGAGCAGCAGGTCCAGCAACCGCCCGCGCTCCAGATTGCTCAGTCTTTCCGTCGTTAGGGAAACCCGCAGCGCCTGCGTCGAACACTCTTCCACCATGGCCATCTGCGCTGCGAGTTGCAGCGCGCCTGGCGGTATCGCGCGTCCCCTCGGATCCACCTCGCCAAGCTGCTCGTAGCACCGCGCTACGAAGTGCTCCAGGCACAAGGTTTGCTCGCCCAGCACCGCTACTCCAAGGTCCCGGCACGTTCCAACGCTGCAATTTTGGCCCGCCATCGCTTTGCCCATCCCTGTTTCAACCCTCACCTGGATTTCAGGCTGGTACCGCACTCAAAACCGCATCACGCCACACAGAGCTCTTCGGCCTTCCTCTCGCTCGCCATCATTTCCTCACCTTTCGGCTCCGCAAGTCTCTCCGAAATCAAATTTGACGCCGGAAAATGCGTGATATAGGTCCGGCATCTCAGCCCGCCATCCAGATACGGCTCCAGCAGCTTGCAGATCCATCGCGTGTTCTGCATGCAGCGCCGCCCGCGCTCTGCGCCCTTCCAGAACGTGATCACCTTCATTAGCCGCGCTTCCTGGTCAGAACTCATCACCAGGCATCCTGCAAATCCCGTCACATTTCGCAGCGTGCTGCTCACCGCCGCGGGCACGGCCGTCTGCGCGCGCTGCGCTTGGTTCGGCTTGGCCACGAATTCCACGCTCAGCGCGTGTACGGCGTCTCTTTCCAGTTCGCGTTGCACGCTCTGCCGGGCCTGGCTTGCGTGTTTTTCGATGCTCCGGGGACCAACGGGCCCAAACTGTCGCGACACACTTCCTCCGAGTTCCCGCTCCGCCTTTTGTTTGAAAAGGGGTGGGCGCATCGCCACACTGCCAGGCTGCGCGGAGATGCGCCCCTACCGTGAGCGTGAGGACGGGAATGATCCCCACGGCTAAGCCCTCCCTACGCAGTATGGGGGGCCATACAATTCGATAGTGCGGCCCGGAGCCCGTTCGTTTCATCTCGGGAATTTCTCAGAAACCGCTTGCGTTCACGGGGAAGTCGCCCGCGAATGGCCCGCAAGTTGATGGTGCCGGGGCGCTAGCCGCCTCGGCCACCCTGCTAACCCTCAACGCGGTTTCCTTGCTCCTGTTGCTCCTTCACTCGGCCGCCCGGTTCATTGCTCCTGGCGGAGAGCCTCGTTATACTCCCCTGCTTGGCGTCTACCCCGAGTTATTCGGTCCGCTGGAGGCCGCTTGGAACTCTTTTCGTTCGACCAGGCCTATGTCGAACGCTTGCGCGATGGCGATTTCGCCACCCAGCAGCATTTTGTCGGCTATTTTCAGCCGCTCCTTCGCATCATGATGCGCGCCCGCATGATTCCGGCCGACCGTATTGATGACCTCACGCAAGACACCTTCATTCGCGTCGTTTCCGCCCTGCGGAAGGAAGGCGGCATCCGCCAGCCGGAGCGTTTCGGGGCGTTCGTTAACTCCGTTTGTAAGAATGTCTTACATGAATACTATCGTTCGCTCCGCAACACCGATCCGCTCGAGGATTCGCATTTCGAGATCCCCGACAAGGCCATAGACCTCGAAGGGATGCTCGTTACCCAGCAGCTCCGCGAACAGGTCCATAAAGTGCTCGCGGAAATGCCCGCTCGGGATCGGGATCTCCTTCGTGCTATCTTCTTGGAAGAAAAGGACAAGGACGAAATCTGCAACGCCTTCGGCGTTGACCGTGACTACCTTCGCGTGTGTGTCCATCGCGCAAAGGAAAAATTCCGATCTTTGTTCGAGAAAGGACAGCAAGCGCCGGTGCCGGGAGTGTCCGTGGCGGGTGAAACGGCGTGAAACGAACCGCTCGGTACCAGCACTACCTCCTTGGATGGCAGATATGAACCATACTGAGGCCCTCCAGATGAACGCTGCGGAAAAGTACGTGTTGGGAGAACTGCCCGCCAATCTCCGCGATGCTTATGAGGCCCATTATTTTGAATGCGCCGAGTGTGCCTTGCAGGTCCGCACCGCCGCCGCCTTTGTTGACGCCGCCCGCGATGTCTTCCGCGGCGAAGCCCGCAACCTGATCCTCGCTCCCGTAACTCCGCAGGAAGCCCAGCTCGCGCGAGGCCGCACGCCTTCGCCTGCGCGCGAAAAGTCCGGATGGTTCGGCCTCGGCTGGCTCAAGCCTGCGGTTGCCGCTCCCGTTTTTGCCGCGGCGCTCCTGCTCTTGGTGGCTTACCAGAATGTGGTTCAGATTCCCCGGCTCAAGCTCGCTTCCGCTCAACCCGCCGCGGACGTTTACGGCCCTTCCGTGCGGCTTGTTGATGCCCGCGGAGCCAGCGAAGCTAGCGTTACCATTCGTCCCCGCGAAGGTTTCCTGCTCGACTTCGATTTCACTCCCTCGGTGAACGCCGCTTCGTACACCGCGGAGTTGCGCGATCCTTCCGGCCGCGCCCTGTTGCAAGCGAAGATCGCCGGTAGCGAAGCCAACCAATCGCTCCACCTGCCGGTTCCCCCGGGCCTCGTGCGCAACGCCGGCCGCTACGCGCTGGTCTTCACGGTCGCAGGTCCGTCCTCGCGGACGGGCGAGTCGCAGCCGTCTGCGTCTGCGCAGCCCTCGAGCGCCGCCGAAGTCCAGCGCTTTGCTTTTACCGTTGCATTCGGGCAATAGCCCTATAGGATGTTACTCCCGTTTCCGAAATCTTCCGGAAGGCTGAGGTGTCCCCGTGTCTCAGCAACGCATCCCGTTTCACTTTCACGCCGAAGGTCACGCCTTCAGCGGCGAATTTCGCCATCCCACCTGGAGCATTATTCCCGCGCAAGCCGCCACCTCCTTGCCCACCATTGGCGGACACGCGGAGTCCACGGTCGAGAATTTCCGCTTTCTTGACTATGTTCAATTCAAACACGCGCACACGCATATTTCCGGCAAGCGCCGCGTCAGCGATTCCGGCGATTCCTACGTAACGCATGCGAGCGCGGTGATCGAAGGCCTGGACATTCTTGGCGTGGTCACGGCCGATCGCATCATTTCGCGGCTGACCTCCCTGCACAAGGTCGGCGATCCCGAGGCGCACATTGTTGCCGAAGACAGCCGCTTTGAAGGCCTGCGCATCGCCGGTCAAAACGTAAAGGTGACGCTGCGGCACAAACTGCTCGTCGAGAACAAAACCGCTGCCGATGTGATCGCCAAGGGTCTTGCAAGCGACAAGAAAAACGGGAGAATGGTCGGCGTCGATCCCAAGGGCCGGGTGGCCATTTGTTCTCTCGTCGAGAAAATCGAAACCAAGCTTCCGGGTGTGGATGCGAAGAAGCACCTGATCGAAGTGAAAAATTTTGGCCGTATCTATTTGGCCGAGCTTTTCGTCGAGGAAAGCACGCGAACACTGACGATGCTCCGCCTCGAACTTGGCTCGCCTCACGTCGCCACCATCACCGCCGCCGAAACCCGCTCCAACGGCCAGCCCGTCCCCCCGTCCGGACCGTAGGTCTGTCGTGGCTCATTGCTGGACTGCTCCTGGCTCTTGGCTGTGCGGCGTGCCGGCCGCGCCAGACCGCATATGATCGGATAAAAGCTGAGGTTGACCGAGGCGATTTTTCCTCAACTCTCGCCTCAGTGAACTCCGCGCTGCTCCGCTGGGGAGATGAAGAGAGCCCCTGGAAGTGGCGATTTCTGCTCTTGAAAGCACGCATTTTGGTCTCACGGTCGGAAACGAAGGAAGCCCTTGCGCTCCTTGCGCCAGAACCTCCCGCTGCGCTTTCCTCCACCGAAATACCCGAACAGCGTTGGTATTACCGGGGTGTCGCGCATCGCCTGAATCAAGAGTTCTCGGCAGCGAGGGCGGATTTCCGGAAAGCCCAGGAACTGGTCGGGCACTTGCTCCCCGCCTACTCCGCGCAATTGCTGATCGCGCAAGCTGCTGTAGCCGTTGACGAAAGGGACTACTCCGAAGCCGAGCGCGATTACCGGGATGCATTGGCCGTCGCGCGCCAGCATGGGTCCCTGGTTTTGCAAGCGGACTCGCTTGCCGACCTGGCCCGTCTAGCCACGCTCGAGAACCGCTTCGATGAAGCGTTGGACCTGTATTCCCCGGCCTTGCGGCTTTCCGAACAGCTTCGAATGCAAGGGAATGTGGCAACGATTCTCGGGAATTTGGGATGGAGCCATTACGAGTTGGGAGATTTCGAGTCGTCGCTCGAGTACTACAAACAAGGGGCTGAGGCTTCGGCAAAAACCGGACTTCCGGTACTCTCGGCGTATTGGTTCTCCGGCATGGCGGATGCCTATATCGCGATGGCCGACTACGCTGCGGCGGAACATCTGGCGCGGAGCACGCTGGCCGATGCGCTCAGACTCAAGAACGCGCAGACGACAACGGCGTGCCTCAATACCCTGACGCGGGTGTTGCTCCGAACCGGCCGCATTGCCGAAGCGAAACAGTTCAATGAACAAGCCTTGCAGATGGAGGAGAGCGGGCAGGACCAATTCGGCACGCCCGAATCAAAGCTGCTGGCCGGCAGTATTGCCGCTGCGGAGAAGCGCTTTGCCGGCGCCCACCAAAGATTCCAGGACGTTCTCTCCGATGCATCCGCGGAGACGCCGCTGCGCTGGGAAGCCCAGGCCGGCGAGGCTGGAGTGCGGGACGCGATGGGGCAGACCGCGGAAGCCGGCCGGTTGTATCGCTCCGCGATTGCGACGATCGAGAAAGCGCGCCGCTCGATTAATCACGACGAGCTGCGCCTGAGTTTCCTTTCCAGCGGCATTGCGGTCTACGGCGACTACATCGATTTCCTCGTGCGGCACGGACGCGCAAACGACGCGCTGACTCAGGCGGAACTCAGCCGCGCGAGGACACTCGCGGAAGGGCTTGCTTCGGAGGAACCCGCGCGAACGAATGCGCCGGTGCATCCCGAAAGCCTCGCGCGGCGTTTGCGTGCAACCCTGCTGGTCTATTGGCTCGGTGAAAAGCATTCCTATCTCTGGGTGATCACGCCGGAAAAGACCGCGCTCGTTTCGCTGCCGGCTGCCGGCCAGATCGAGCCGCTGGCCAAGTCGTATCGGCAAGCCCAGGCGGCGGGAGCGGACGTGCTGC
>Ga0070741_10005500_pt1 | contig 28104 bp, 24 predicted proteins | sample Coa_R1_4_FD_66440 | JGI IMG/M metagenome (GOLD analysis project Ga0070741, IMG submission 66440) | Surface soil microbial communities from Centralia Pennsylvania, which are recovering from an underground coalmine fire - Coalmine... | ecosystem: Environmental > Terrestrial > Soil > Unclassified ...
GTCATCGAAGGAGCACGGCGGTGAAGTCGCGCGAGTCGGCGCCCAGGTAGCGCTCGGCCGGGCGCGTCATGTCCGGCAGCAGCTTCTGACCCGTGATGGTCTCGGGGTGCGCGGGGTCGGGGTGGGTGAAGAGGTTGTACGTGACCCACTCGGGATTGATGTCGAGCTCCATGGCGCGCACGCACCCGGCGCGCACGAGCATGTCGGCCAACGTCGCGACCGTCAGGCCGTTGCTGGCGGCGTAGACGAGCGTGCCATCGGGGCGTACGCCGACGCCCGAACGCCATACGAGCACGCGGTTGCGCAGGCTGCGGCCCCACTTGCGCGTATCGGACGTGTTGAGGTCGGGTGTCGGGGCGCCGTTGTCGACGATGAGCACGAGGTTCTGGCTGACGGCGGCCACGTTCGGACCGAGCGCGTCGTCGCGCCCCCACTGGCCGACGTCGACGGTGCCGTCCGTGCGCACGACCAACGACGCCGCGCCGTCGACGAGGGCCGGCGCTGCATGTCCCTCCGCGAAGAACCCGCCCTGCGCGTCCTTGAACCGGAACCCGCCGTTGAACGCGGCGACGAGCGCGTTGCGATCGGGACCGCCCACCGTGCCGACGGTGTTCCACGACCCGCCGGGCTCGACCGTGCCCGGGACCTCGACGAAGCGCAGCACCGCGGGGTTCATCCACACGAGGGCACCCAACACGCTGGTGTGCGTCGCGTCGGGACGCAGTTGGGCCACGGCGATCGCTACCCGCCCGTCCGGCGCGGTCACCTGGCTCGCCCACACGCCCTCGTTCGGCAGCGGCGGCGAGACCGGCGAGACGACGTCCGGCGGCAGCGCCACGCCGGCCGCGCTCGGCGGCGGCACAGGAGTGGGGATGGCCCGTGACGGCGCGCCCCCGACGCCGGGCGCCTCGTGCGTGTAGTAGATCGTCTCGACCCAGTTCGCGACCCCGGCGAGGTGGTGGTCGCGGAACCAGTCCGCGCTCTTGGCGGCGAAGCTCTCGTTGCCCGGCCGTCGCGCCACCACGATGCACCACGCGCCCGCGGAAACGAGCAGGACGGCGAGCACGACCGCGACCCGTCGCCGCCACCGGGGTCGGCGTCGATGGCGCGGTCCGGCCGCCGGCTGCGGGCGCGCGGGCGCGATCTCCGTGGCGGTCATGCCGCCGGCACGGTACGGCCGCCCGCTCCAAGACCTCGTCAGGCGAGGGCAAACGGATGGCCAATCAGTCGCTCGTCCGCATTTCGACAGGTGGCGCTTACCATTCCCGAGATGCACCGGATGGGCGGGCACGGGATGTTGGGCAGCGACCCGGAGTTCGTGCGCGGCGCCCGCCTCGAGCGGGGTCTCGTGCGCAGGGTGTGGGGCTTCGCCCGCCCCTACCGCGGCATGCTGATCGCGTTCCTCGTCACGATCGTGCTCGAGGCCATCGAGGGCATCGTCCCGCCGCTCTTGATCCGCCAGATCATCGACGACGCCATCCCCCACAAGGACAACGGCCTCATCACGACGCTGGCGCTGTGCATGGTCGCGATCGCGGTGGCCGATGCCGGCCTCTCGCTCGCAGAGCGGTGGTGGTCGGCGAAGATCGGCGAAGGGCTGATCTTCTCGCTGCGCCGCTCGCTGTTCGACCACACGCAGCGGATGCCGATCGCGTTCTTCACCCGCACGCAGACCGGCGCGCTGATCAGTCGCATGAACAACGACGTCATCGGCGCGCAACGGGCGATGACGGGCACGTTGGGTTCCGTCGTGTCGAACGTCGTGACGCTGGCGTTCACGCTCGGCGCGATGGCGTTCCTCGAGTGGCGGCTCACGATCCTCACGCTGGTGCTGCTGCCGTTGTTCCTCGTCCCCGCGAAGCGGATCGGTCGTCAGCTCCAGGCGATCACGCGGGAGGGCATGAACCTCAACAGCGAGATGAACAACACGATGACCGAGCGGTTCAACGTGGCGGGCGCGCTGCTCGTGAAGCTGTTCGGCCGCCACGATGCCGAGACCGACGAGTTCTCCGATCGAGCAGGACGGGTGCGTGACATCGGCGTGCGCAGCGCGATGTACGGGCGGGTGTTCTTCATCGCGCTCACGTTGGTGGGTGCAATCGCCACCGCGGCCGTGTACCTCATCGGCGGTCGCCTCGTCGTGTCGGGCGCGGTGACGCTCGGGACGATGGTGGCGCTGGCGACCTACGTGGCGCGCGTGTACGGCCCGCTCACCGCGCTGACGAACGCCCGCGTCGACATCATGAGCGCGTTCGTGTCGTTCGAGCGCGTCTTCGAGGTGCTCGACACACCGAACGCCATCACCGACAAGCCCGGCGCGGTCGACCTCGTCGAGCCCGCCGGGCGCATCGAGCTCGACGACGTCTGGTTCCGGTACCCGGCGGCGTCCGAGGTGTCGGTGGCGTCGCTCGAGTCCGACGCCGCCAGCGGGCGTCCGCTCCCCGACACGCCGGGCGCGTTCGTCCTGCGAGGCGTGTCGGCGACGATCGAGCCGGGCCAGCTCGTGGCGCTCGTCGGCCCGTCCGGCGGGGGCAAGACGACGATCAGCAACCTCGTGCCCCGCCTCTACGACGTCACGTCGGGCGCGGTGCGCATCGACGGTCACGACGTCCGCGACCTGACGCAGACGTCGTTGCGGTCTGCGATCGGCGTCGTCGCCCAGGACCCGCACCTGTTCCACGACACCGTGCTCACCAACCTCCGGTACGCGCGGCCCGATGCCACCGTCGACGAGATCCACGCCGCCTGCCGCGCCGCGCAGATCCACGACGTCCTCATCGGTCTGCCCGACGGCTACGACACGGTCGTCGGTGAGCGCGGCTACCGCTTGTCGGGGGGCGAGAAGCAACGCGTCGCCATCGCGCGCGTGTTGCTCAAGGACCCCGCGATCGTGGTGCTCGACGAGGCGACGAGCCATCTCGACTCCGAGAACGAGGCAGCCGTGCAGGAGGCACTGGCGACCGCGCTCGCGGGACGCACCGCGGTGGTGATCGCCCATCGTCTCTCGACGATCACCGACGCCGACCAGATCCTCGTCGTCGACGAGGGCCGGATCGTCGAACGGGGCCGGCACGACGACCTGCTCGCCGCCGACGGGCTGTATGCAGACCTCTACCGCACCCTCGTGCGCGCGGACGTCGAGCCGATTCTCTGAACGTCGCGCGTTGCGACTTCAGCCTCGCGCGACGGTGGCGGCGTCGCGTGCGCGACCGATCGAGACGACCTCGTCCAGCAGGGCGCGCGCGTCGGCATCGAGCAGCGACAGGTCGTCGGAGACGAGCGCCATGCCGCCGCTCTCCGCCACCGCCGTCGCCCAGCGCCGCACCTCGTCCGCCGTCATGCGCGTCTGTCGTGTGCGCAGCATCAGGCAGTCGGGATCGTTCAGCCACTGGCGGCGGTGGAAGAACTGGCGTGCCTCGACAGCGGCGAGGGCGTTGGCGGTGCTCGGCCGCGTCTCGTCGTAGCCGGGCAGGTGCGGTTGGTCGTCGGGGACGTCCCACCACGGCGCCACATCGGGACCGATCCGCATCCCGTCGACGACGCCGATGGTCGCGCCGAGCGGCGCGCCGCAGCCGAGGAGGAACACGTCGTCGCCCGCGCCGCGCCGGATGGCATCGAACCCGGCTCGGGTGCGCTCGGCCGGCGTGCAGCCCGGGTCGGCGAACGCACCGTCGAGCGCGGGCGCGTACGTGAAATCGAGCTTGAGGTAGCGGAAGCCGGCGTCGACGAGCGCCGCCGCGACGGCGGTGAGGTGCTCGCACACGTCGGCACGCGTCGTGTCGAGCGTGTACACGAGCCCGCCCCACTCGTCGTTGATCATCCCGATCAGCGAGCGACCCGAGCGATGTCCCGCCAGCCACTCCGGGTGGGCGGTGGCGACCGCGGAGCTCGGTGCGACAAGGAAGGGCGCCAACCAGATCCCGGGCACGCGCCCCGCGCCGTCGATGCGCGCCGCGAGATCGGCGAGCGGCGAAGGGAAGCGGTCGTTGGTGGCGAGCCAGTCGCCGATGGCCGCCTGGTACCCGTCGTCGAGCTGGAACACCTCGAAGGGCCACCGATCGGCGAGGGCGAGGTTGGCGAGCACGTCGCGTTCGGTCACGCCGTGGAAGTAGTGGTACCAGGAGCACCACCCGACCTGGTACGGCGCGCTCGCTCGTCCGCCGACACGACGGGCCCACGTGTCGAGGTCGTCGACGACGGCGACGCCGTGCAGGCCGCGGTGCTCGCCGGGCGCGAGCACCGCGCCCCCCAAGTGGGCCTCGGCTGCCAGCTCGACCGTGCCGTCGACGTCACGCAGGCGGAACGTGCCGTCGTGGCGGGCGCCGTCGAGGAACCCGAGCACGATCGGCGGGTCGTCGCTGCCGTCGGCGAGGACGGTGACGAGCTCGCTGCGCAACTCGCCCGGTGCTGCCGGTGAGGGATCGGCATGGTGCATGTCGACCACCAGCGGAATGGCGTCCTTCGCGCGCGACGGATCGTCGTCGACGCCGAGCGTCGCCCATCCCGAGTGCGACCACGACTGGTAGCCGTGACGGAAGATCCGCACCGGCGGCGTGACGTCGACGGCGCGCCACACGACGCGCGCGGCGCGCACCGCCAACGGTTCCGTGCGGTCGTTCGTGATCGACCACTCGACGCCGCTGTCGTCGACGCGCGCGTCGACCGTCGCGCCGCCACCGTCCGCCCTGTCGTGGACGAGCCTCACTGTGGATGGGGATGCGGGTGCGGATGGGCGTGGTCGTGGGTGTGGCCGTTGCCGCGCGTCTCGAGCCAGCGACGGAACCCCGCCGCGTTCGAGTGGATGCCGTTCAACGTCTCGAGCTTCTCCTTGTGCACGGGGTCGACGCCGTTGAGCTCCTGACCGAAGCGTTCGTCGAGCGCGGTCGCGATGTCGCGTCCTTCCTGCCACGCCTTCTCCGCCACCTCGGCCCAGTCACGCAGGATCTCCTCCGCCTCGGACAGCGTCGCCATCGGATCGGGGACGAGGCCGAAGTGGGCGAGCGCGACACCCGTGGGACGGCGCGCCGCGAAACGGCGCAGCGACGTGATGGCCTGGTCGAGGTCGAAGTCGGGGGGCGGCGTCGCCGGTCGCAGCACGCCGGCGTCGGGGAGCCGCACGCCGACGGCGTCACCTGCGAACAGGAGGCCGCTCTCCGAGTCGTGCAGCGCGAGGTGGTGCTTCGCGTGCCCCGGCGAGTCCACGGTCGTCAGCACGCGGTTGCTGTCGATCGTGATCGTCTCGCCGTCGGCCAGCACGTGGACGCGCTCGGCGGGCGTCGGGTCGAGACGGCCGTAGAGCGAGTCGAGGAGGTCGCCGTAGACCATGGCGGCGCTGCGCACCAGGCGTGAGGGATCGACGAGGTGGCGGGCACCCTTCTCGTGCACGTACACCGTGGCGTTCGGGAAGGCACGAGCCACGTCACCGACGCCGCCGGCGTGGTCGAGGTGGATGTGGGTGACGGCGATGCCGGCCAGGTCGGTGGGTGCCACGTTCAACTCGGCGAGCGCCGCCAGCAGCGCATCGACGGAGGACTGGCTCCCCGTCTCCACCAGCACGGGCTCCGTTCCCTCGATCAGGTAACCGGCGGTGACGTTGTGCCAGCCACCCAGCAGGGTGTCGATCTGGATCACGCCCGGCCCGATCTCGGTGTGCATGCGTTTAGCCTCGCGCCCCATGCAGCAGCCGTTGTTCACGGAGGAGCCCACGCTGTCCGTGGCGGAGCTCAACGCCGGGATCGGCGCCGTGCTGGGCCGCGCCTTCCCCGACGAGGTGTGGGTGCGGGGCGAGATCGCGAACATCAGCCGCCCGCCGTCCGGGCACGTGTACTTCGACCTCGTCGGCGACGGCTGCGCGCTCGGCGTGACGTTGTGGGCATCGGACCGGCAGGTCGTCAACGCCGTGTTGCGGCGGGCGGGCGGCGCGGTGCGCATGACGGACGGCACCGAGGTGCGCATCCGCGTTCGCGTGTCCTGGTACGCGGAGCGGGGCCGGGTGTCGTTGCGCATGCTGTCGATCGACACCGCCTACACCTTGGGTCGTCTCGCCGAAGCGCGGGAGGTGCTGTTGCAGACGCTCGAACGCGAGGGCCTGTTGCGCCGCCAGGCCCTGCTCAACGTGCCGCCCGTCCCGTTGCGCGTCGCGATGATCACGAGCGACAACAGCGCGGCCGCGCACGATTTCCTGCGCACGCTCGAGAGCAGCGGCCATGCGTGGCAGGTCACCGTTCTCGACACGCGCGTGCAAGGCGACACCGCGGAACGATCGATCGTCGCTGCCATCGAGACCGCGTGCGCGGCGCAGCCGGCGTTCGACGTCGTCTGCCTCGTGCGCGGCGGTGGCGCGCGCACCGACCTCGCCGTGTTCGACCGAGAGGCCGTCGCCCGGGCCATCGCGCTCGCCCCGGTCGCCGTGTGGACCGGCATCGGTCACGAGATCGACACCACCGTCGCCGATCTCGTCGCGCACCGCCGCAACCGCACACCGACGGCGTGCGCGATGGCGTTGGTGGAACAGGTCACGCGCGCGTGCGAGCAGCTCGATGCCATGTGGACGGCGATCGCACGCGCTGCCACCACGCACCTGCGCACGCGGGCCGGCGCGCTCGACGAGTGCAGCCGCCGCGTTGCGGTGCAACGGACGCGTGCGCTCGAGCGCGCCGCCCGCGACGTCGAGGGTGTCGCCGCTCGGATCCGCGCCCTCGACCCCGCCCGCACGCTGGCGCGGGGCTGGTCGATCACCCGAGACGGCGACGGCCGGGTCGTGCGGTCGATCGCGCAGGTCGGGCCCGGCGCCACGCTGGTCACGACGGTGGCGGACGGTGCCATCCGGAGCACGGTCGATGGATGAGGACACGCCGTCCTACGCGGACGCGATGGTCGAGCTGCGCCAGATACTGAGCGAGCTCGAACGTGACGACGTCGACGTCGACCACCTCGCGGCGCGCGTGGCACGGGCCGCGTCGCTGATCGAGGCGTGCAAGGCGCGCATCGAAGCGGCGCGCGTCGAGGTCGATCGCGTCATCCTCGACGCCACGGAGGACTGACGGAGCCCGGAGCGCGACCGCGACGCGACGGTACGGTTGGCGCGACGCCGTGGTCGACGTGCAACTGGGGGCTGTGGATGTGCGACTGATCGGCCGATCGAGCGAGATCGCCGTGATCGAACGCCTTCGTCGGGCGGCGATGTCCGGTACCGGTGGAGTCGCCGTCGTGGTCGCGTCACCCGGTGGGGGTGCGACCGCGGTCGCCACGGACATCGCCCGCCGGGCCCGTGCGGACGGCACCCGCGTCGTCTGGGCGACGGCGGTGCCGACGCGTCCCCGTTCGTTCGTGTGGGCGCAGGTCGTCCTCGAGGCGGGCGGCGACGAGCAACTGGCGACCGAGGTCACGGCGCGCCCCTCCGGCGCGGCCGTCGAGCAGGTGCTCGCGCTGCTGGCCGCGGATCCACCGACCGTCGTCGTGGTCGACGGCATCGCCGGGCAACCCGAACGGCGCGAACCGCGCCCAGCCCACGTGCCGCACGAAGACGGGCTCGAGCTGCTGGTGGAGCTGGCCGCACGGCTGCCATCCACGTCGTCGTTCCTGCTGCTGACCGCGACGCAGTCGCTCGGCGTCGGTACGGAGGTGCGCCTCGGTCCACTCGGTCCGGACGACTTCGCGGCGTTGTTCCCGGGCATGCCCGCCGAAGTACGGCAGGCGGTGTGGATCGCATCGCGAGGCCTGCCCGGCGTCGCGGTCCGCATCGCGCTCGAGATCGACGCCTCCGGCACGACCGACCCCGTCGCGCACGTGGCGCTGCACCACGCATCTCGCGCCCGATTCCTCGATGTGGATCCCGCGCTCATCGAGTTGTTGGAAGCGGCCGTCGCGGGAGCGAAGGAACCCGCGGTGCGAGCGCGCCTGCTCAGCAGGCTGGCACGCGAGCTGCTCGGTGACGCGTCGTCGGAGGCGCGCCGCCGCCAACTCGTCGACGACGCGCTCCGCTTGGCGCGTGAGAGCGGCGACCGTGTCGCCATCGCGGACGCGCTCGATGCGCGGTTGCACGCGCTCTGGGATCCCGCGGGGGTCGATGAACGACGCGTGGCTGCGTCCGAGATCATCGAGCAGGCGCGGCTCGCAGGCGATCGTGCGCTCGAACGACGCGGGTTGTTCTGGCGCTTCGTCGCGTTGATGGAGCTCGGCCGCGTCGACGAGGCGGCGGGAGTACTCATGACGTTCCGGCACGCGGCACGCGACGCCGGCGACGATGCCGCGCTCGTCATGGCCGCTGCCCGCGACGCGATGCTGGCCACACTGCGCGGACGATTCGACCAGGCTGCCGCCATCATCGACGAGGTCGACGCGGCAGCCGCGCGCATCGATCACCCTGATCGTGTGCCGCTCGTCCAGACGCTGCGCGGCGCGCTCTGGATGCAACATCCGGCGCCCGAGACGGCCGAGACCCACATCGACGTGCTGTTGCGCGCGGCGCGGTACCAGCCGGGTCACTACTACGAGGCGACCGCGGCGCGGATCATGGCCATGACGGGGCGGCTCGACGCTGCGGCCGCGGAGTTGCACCGGATGCTGCCGATCGTGCGCCGCGGGTCGGGGCCGCGCTGGCTGGGCGCCGTCGCCGACCTCGCCGTCGTCGCCGCCGCCACCGGCGACCGCGCCAGCGCCGAGCTCCTGTACGAGGAACTGGAGCCGTACGCCGGTCGATGGGTGCTCTGGGGTGGCGCCAACACGGCCGCCGGGCCCGTGCACCACTACCTCGGCCTGCTGGCGTCGACGGTCGGCGACCTCGACGGCGCCGTCGAGCACCTCGAGACCGCGCGCCGCGACAGTGAAGCGGTCGGTGCGCTGCCGAGCGTCGTGCACGCATCCGTCGCACTCGCGGACGCGCACGCGCGCGCGGGGAACGGCGCCGCCGCCGGGCTTGCCCGGCAACGAGCGGACGCGATCGCCGCGGAGATCGGGATGGCGGTCGTTGCACCACACCACACGCCCTCGCCCGCCGAATGGACCCTGACGCGCGACGGCGACGACTGGATCCTCGACGCGGGCGACGAGCGCGCCCGACTGCGCGACGGCCGCGGGCTGCACTACCTCAGGCTGCTCGTGTCCTCGCCCGGCCGTGACATCCCGGCGCTCGACCTCGCCGGCGGCGGTGCCGGACTCGCGGTCCCCGACGAGCCCGTGCTCGACGATGCCGCGTTGGCGGCGTACCGCCGACGGCTCGGCGCGCTCGCGCAGGAGCTCGACGCAGCCGATCGTGGTGGCGACGCCGCACGCGCCGCCGCTGCGGCGCAGGAACGGGATGCCGTCGTCGACGAGCTGCGAAGGGCGATGGGGCTCGGCGGAAGAGCACGGCGCAGCTCGGCGGCGTCGGAGCGAGCGCGTGTGAACGTGACCCGCACGCTGCGCGCCACCATCGCACGCATCGCCGTGGCGGCCCCCCGGGCGGCGGCGCATCTCGAGCAGTCGATCCGCACCGGGCGCGCCTGCCGGTACGAGCCCGCGGCCGGTGGGCCGGATCGCTGGCGAACGTGACCGAACAGTTCGTTCCGTCCCGATTTACGCAGTACCAGGCGACCGACCACTTCGGAGGTACGCCATGTCAACCACTTCCCGGACCGACGAACCCGCCCGCGTCACGTACGCCGGCCTCGCCGCCGACGACACCGGCGGTGACGACCGCCCGCCGCTGGTGCTGCTCCACGGACTGACCTTCGACCGTCGCATCTGGCGACCGGTCCTCGACCGCATCCGCGCCCTCGATCCCGCCCGCAGGATCGTCGCCTTCGACCTCCCGGGCCACGGCGAGTCGCCCGCCCGGCCGCCCCACGACTTCACGCGGGTGATGGCCGCGCTCGGCGCCGCCTTCGACGCCGCCCACATCGACGAGCCGGTGCTCGTCGGCCACTCGATGTCCGGCGGTCTCGCCTCGCTGTTCGGCGCGCACCACGCCGTCACCGCGATCGTGAACGTCGACCAGCCACCCGAGATCGCGCCGTTTGCCCAGTTGCTCGGCACGCTGCAGGAACAGTTGCGCGGTCCGCAGTTCGACGAGGTGTGGCGCGTCTTCGCCGACAGCTTCCACACCGAGTTGCTCGCGGACGATGTCCGCGCGTTCGTGGAGACGAACAGCGCGCCGTCGCAGTCGACCGTGCTCAGCTACTGGGAGCCCCTGCTCGCGCAGCCGGTCGACGCGCTCGTCGACGAGGTCGACCGTGCCATCGGCGCCATCGCCGACCATCGCACGCCGTACGTGCTCGTCGTCGGCGCACCGCTGCCCGCGGACCTCGAGGCGCGACTGCGTGCGCGAGTGCCCCAGCTGCGCATCGAGGACTGGTCGCCGAGCGGACACTTCCCCCACCTCGCGCACGCGGACCGCTTCGCGGCGCTCCTCGTCGCGGTCGACGGCTCGTGAGCGGCGAACACCTCCAGCCTCACGCTGGCGCGCCACGCGGGACGTGGCGGGGCGAACGTCAGGGAACGGGTGGCACCGGTGCGGTCGCCGCGGACGTGCGCAACGCGAGCGCGAACTCCAACATCGACTGGTAGATCGTCATGATCTTCGGTCCGTAGTTCGGATCGGTCGCCCACGTGCCGGTGAGCTTGTTCCACGTCGCGCAGCAACCGCGTACGGACAGGTGATCGGGGTTGGCGCCGACCGACGGGTTCGCCAGGGTCGCGAGCGTGAGCGCGCGATCCGCGTACGCGTGCAGCAACTGCATCTGCGCCCGCACCCCGAGTTGCGGTGACGGGAAGTCGAACCCGGTGGCACACGAGTCGCACGCACCGATGCCGGCGAAGTTGTTGTGGCCCGTCAGCGGTGAGGTGAACGCGCCCGTCTCGACCATCGCCTGGGCGAACGCGACGTCGCCACGCACGCCTTCTGCCTGGCCCTCGGTCACGTAGTAGCCGGCCATCGTGGCGAGGTCGACCTTGGCGTTCCAGCCCTGCACGCCCTTGGTCTGGTACCAGCCGACGATCTCGTCCGGCGTCAGCGTGCTGTCACCGAGGACCGTCGGTGACACATCGGTGCCGCGCGGGGGTGTGGCGAGGCTGTTCGTCGCGTCGTCCAGCGCGGCTTGCGCCGCGTCGCGCGCGGCGCGGGCATCGTCCGCCTGCTGCTGCGCGGTACGGTACTGGGTGGTCGCCGCTTGCAGGCGCGCCTCCGCCGCCTGCAGCTCGGACCGGGCGTGGTCGATCGCGCTGCCGGCCAACGTCTTCTGCGACTCCGCGGCGACGAAGTCGCTGATCGAGCCGTGGTCCAGCTCGCTGACGTCGACGAGCCCACCCTGCACGTACGCCGTCGTCGCGGCGTCGGTGAGGGCCTTGCGGGTGCGATCCCGGTCGCGGGTGGCGGCGTCGAGGAACGCCTTGGCCCGGTCGGCCACCGCCTGGGCCTGGTCGAGGGTCGCCTGCGCGCCACCGAGGATGTGCTGGAGGTCGAGGATGTGCAGGCGCGTGAGGAGGACGGCGACCTGCGGCGAGGGGTCGGCGATCGGCGCCGGGGGCGGCAACGGGGGCGCCGACGGGTCGGCGGGCGGGGTGACGACCGGCAGGTCCGGGGGCACCGACGCCGGGGGGGCCTCCTGCGCCCCGGCCGCACCCGCGACCGCGCCCAGGACCACGACGAGGGTGGCGAGCAGCGCCACGAGGGTGCGCCGCGGGCGATGGTGGGGCGTGGAGGACGTCATCGGTCGGGAGTCAGCGTGAGGTGCGACCTCTCATCGTCGGCCGGAACACCGCGGAACTTCAGTGCTCGGCCTGCCATTCGCCGCACAATCCCACCAATTCGGACAGGGAGGAGATCGTGGCGTCGGGTTCGACATCGTACGGCGGGACCAGGTCGCTGTGCCGCAGCACGGTGCGCATGCCGACCGCTCGCGCGCCGTGGATGTCGTCGTAGGGCCGGTCGCCGACGAACACCGCTCTCGCGGGGTCGACGCCACCGAGCGCCGAGAGCGCCTCGTGGAACACCGACGGATGGGGCTTCACGAAGCCGAGGTCGCTCGTGTACAGGCGCACGTCGATGAGCTCGTCGAGCCCGTCCCGGGCGAGGAAGTGCTCGTGGAACGTGCGCGGCCAGTTCGTGTTCGACAGCAGCCCGATGCGCAGGCCGGCGGCGCGCAGGGCGCGCAGCACCTCGGCGGCCTCGTCCTCGTGGTGGATGTGGTTCGTCCACCCGTCGAGGTGGCGGGTGGCGGCCTCCTCGAGGACGGCGTCGGTGACGTCCAGCCCGAGCTCGCGCGACGCGGCGTCCAGGATGTCGGCCAACCGCCAGCTCTCGAACGTCGTCGTCGTGCGCGCCCAGAAGCGCTCGTCGACGGCCACGAGGCGCTCGACCAGTTCGTCCTCGCGACTCGGATCGAGGTGGCGGGCGGCGAGCCGCCACAGGTCGATGAGGTCGGCGCGCCCCAGGTCGGGCGTGGTCAGCGTGCCACCCCAGTCGAACACGACGGCATCCAGCATCGAGTCTCGCAACGTACCGGCGAGCGGGGGCGAGGCGTCGCAACCGATGGTGATCGTGGGCGGGCCCGCCCTACGCTCTCCGTGTCATGTCCGTCCCGACGCGCACCGTGCCGGTGCCCGCGAGCGTGGTGCTGGTCGCCGACCGTGTCGAGCGGCGACTCGCAGCGACCCTCGACCGGGAGATCGAACGGTGGGGCGCGCTCGACGACGACCTCGTGCTCCCGCTGCGCGAGCTGCGCCGCTTCGTGATCGACAGCGGCAAGCGGTTGCGTCCTGCGTTCTGCTACTGGGGATTCGTGGGCAGCGGTGGCGACCCCGACGACGACGCCGTCGTGGAGGCAGGCGCCGCCTTCGAGTTGCTACAGGCGTTCGCGCTGATCCACGACGACGTGATGGACGGCTCCGCGATGCGCCGTGGCGCGCGCACGGTCCACCTCCAGTTCGCCGACGGCCACGATCGTTCGGCGTGGCGGGGTGAGCCGCGCCGGTTCGGCGAGGGCGTCGCCATCCTGATCGGCGACCTCGCCCATGTGTACGCGGACCGCTTCATGCACGGTGCGCCTGCCCGCGTGCTCGCGCTGTGGAACGAGCTGCGCATCGAGCTGAACGTCGGCCAGTACCTCGACGTCCTCGGCACGGCGCGCAGCGACACGGACCTGACGCGTGCTCGCCGCATCGCCCGCTACAAGTCCGGCAAGTACACGATCGAGCGGCCGCTGCACGTGGGTGCCGCGCTGGCCGGGCGGTACGACGACCTGCACGAGCAGTTGTCCGCCTTCGGAGATCCCCTCGGCGAGGCCTTCCAGCTGCGCGACGACCTGCTCGGTGCGTTCGGCGAGGAGGCCGTCACCGGCAAGCCCGTCGGTGACGACCTCCGGGAGGGCAAGCCCACGCCGTTGCTCGCCATCGCCAACGAGCGCGCCACACTCGATCAGCGCACGACCCTCGCGCTCGTCGGCACGTCCGCGCTCACGGCCGGCGACATCGCCGCCATCCAGACGGTGCTCGTCGACACCGGGGCGGTCAACGCCGTCGAGGCCACGATCGATCGCCTCACCGCCGAAGCGATCGCGGCCATCGAGACGACACCGATCACCGCGGACGCGTCACGCGCGCTCGTCGAGCTCGCGCAGTACGTCGCCTGGCGCGATCGCTAGGTGCCGTAGTCCTCCACCTCGGGGTGCAACATCGCGGCCAGGCGCGGAGGGAGGAGATCGCCCTCGGCGCGACGGAACACGAGGTGTGACGTGCGGGGATTGCGACGCAGGAACTCCGCCCACCACGCGGCGGCCTCGGGGCGCTCGAAGTGCACCAGTGCGGCAACGACGTCGTCGCGGGCGACAGCAACGCCGTCTGCGATCGGGCGTGGTCGGCGGTCGACGACGTCGAGTCCGAGGTGCGGTTCTGGTCCCTCCACGGGACGAGCGCGGCGCACCGGCAGCAGCACGCCCACCCACTGCGCGCGAACGGCGAGGGGCGCGCCGCCGACGGGCGTCGACGTGACGCGGAACCAGTAGACGATCTCCTCGTCGGCGCACCGCATCGACTTCCCATCGACCGGCACACCGCCGCGGTCAAGCATTCGGTGCACTTCGCCCGAGACGGACACGAACGAGACGAGCGTCGCGCCACGGTGCGCAGGAGCCCCGGTCGCACCGTCGACCACCTGTACCCTTGCCACGAGTGCAGCCGCTGGTCGACACAGGTGCCCACGACGCGGACGTGCGTGCGCTGCTGGAAGCCAAACAGCTCTTCCAGACGCTGCTCGAGCGTTCGACCGACGTCGTGATCGTGATGGACGCGGCGCGTCGCATCACGTACATGAGCCCTTCGATCGAGGACGTGCTCGGCTACCCGGTCGAGAGCTTCACCGACGGTCTGTGGCCGATCATCCACCCCGACGACGTCACCATCGCCCGGGAGATGAGCGAGCAGGTGCGCAACCGACCCGGCGAGTGGATGCGCGGGGTCGGCCGCCATCGTCACGCGGACGGCACGTGGCGGTCGATGGACGTCACGGCCATCAACCTGCTGCACGACCCCGTCGTGCGCGGCGTCGTCACCAACCTGCGCGACGTCACGGACCGCGTCGAGGCCGTCGACGCCCTGCGTCAGAGCGAGGACCGCTTCCGCGCGCTCATCGCCAACCTCACCGACGCCATCGCCATCGTCTCGCAGGAGGGCGAGTTCCTCTTCGTCGGCGACTCGGTGCAACGCCTGCTCGGCTACGCACCGCAGGACCTCGTCGGCACGTTCGTGCGCGACCTGATCCATCCCGACGACCGTGCACGGTCGGCGGACATCGCCCGCAAGATCGCGGCGCACCCCGGCGAGCCGGTCGTCGACGAAGGTCGGGCACGGCACGCCGACGGCTCGTGGCGGTTGATCGAGACGACGGCCACCAACCACCTGACGACACCGAGCGTGCAGGGCATCGTCTTCAACTTCCGCGACGTCACCGAGCGGCGGCTGGAGCAACAGCAGCTCCAGGCGAGCGAGGAGCACTTCCGCACGCTCGTGCAACACGCGTCCGACGTCGTGCAGATCATGGACGCCGACGGACGCGTCACGTGGGTCAGCCCTGCGGTGACGCGCATGCTCGGGTACGACCCCGAGGAGCTCGTCGGTCATCTCGGCGCCGAGATCTGCCACCCCGACGACTACACGCGCGTGTACGACGCGTTCGTCGAGCTCTTCCGCCAACCGGAGCGTCAGTCGGTACGGACCGAATCGCGCACCCGCCACAAGGACGGGCGCTGGATCTGGGTCGACAGCGTCATCACCAACCAACTCGACCATCCCGGTGTGCGCGGCATCGTCACCACGTACCGCGACATCACGTCGAGCAAGGAAGCGGAGCACGCGCTGCGCGCCAGCGAGAACCGGTGGCGGTCGGTGGCGGGCGCGTCGCCGATCGGCATCTACGAGCTCGACACCACACCGGTGCTGCGCTTCGTCAACGAGCGATGGCAGGAGATCGTCGGCGTCGACAGTGCCGCGGCCATCGGCAGCAACTGGCAGCCGTTCCTCCATCCCGACGACCGGGCCATGCTCGCGGAGCAGTGGGCCCTCACCGGTGCGGAGGGCAAGCCGTTCCGTGGCATGTTGCGCGTCGTGCGGCCCGACGGCGCCGTGCGCTGGGTGATGTCGGCCACCGAGCCGCTGGTCGACGAGTCCGGTCAGGTCACCGGCCACGTCGGCACGGTCGACGACATCACCGAGCGCCTGGCTGCGCAGCGCGACACCGAGCGGCTGTCCGACATCGTGGAGGCGACGAGCGATCTCGTGGTGATGAGCGACTCGACGTCGCACATCATCTACATGAACGGCGCGGCGCGGCGCTTCTTCCACCTCGCGCCCGAGGACCCGATCGAGGACTTCGACTTCACCCCGTACACACCGCAGTGGGTGCAGGAGGTCTACCTCACACAGACGCGCCCGGCGTTGCGCGAGCGCGGCATCTGGAGCGGCGAGTTCGCGTACTACCGCGACGGGATCGAGGTGCCGGTGTCCGCGTTGTTCCTCGCGCACACGGACAGCGAGGGGCGCATCGAGTTCGTGTCGTCGGTGACGCGCGACATCTCCGAGCGCAAGGCGTTCGAGGAGCGGCTCGAGTACCAGGCGACGCACGACCCGCTCACCGGCCTCCCGAACCGCACGCTGTTCCTCGACCGGCTCGAGCTCGCGCTGGCCCGCAGCCGCCGCACCCAACGCGACGTCGCCGTGCTGTTCTGCGACCTCGACCACTTCAAGGTGGTCAACGACAGCCTGGGGCACAGCGCGGGCGACCGACTGCTCGTCGCGCTCGCGCAGCGGCTGCGCGACGCGCTGCGCCCGGGCGACACCGTTGCCCGCTTCGGCGGCGACGAGTTCGTGATCCTGTGCGACGAGTTGGCCTCGCGCGGCGACGCCGTCGCCATCGCCGAACGCATCCATCGCGAGGTGCACCAGCCGCTCACGATCGGATCGACCGAGGTGTTCGCCGCCGTGAGCATCGGCATCTCGTTCGCACGGCCCGACACCGGGCCCGAGTCGATGATCCGCGACGCCGACGCCGCCATGTACCTCGCGAAGGAGCGCGGTCGCGCCCGCTACGAGGTCTACGACGAAGCCATGCGCACCACGCTCGTGGAGCGCCTCGACATCGAGTCGGCGCTGCGCCGTGCCGTCACGCGGCACGAGTTGCGCGTCGTCTACCAGCCGACGATCGACCTCACGACCGGCGCGATCGTCGGCGTCGAAGCGCTGCTGCGATGGGAGCACCCCGAGCGCGGTCTGCTCGTGCCGTCCGACTTCATCGACGTCGCCGAGGAGACCGGCCTCATCGTCCCCATCGGCTCGTGGGTGATCGAGCAGGCGTGCCGCCAGGCGCAGCGCTGGCAGTCGAGCCAGCCACCCGACGAGCAGCTCCTCGTGAGCGTGAACCTCTCCGGTCGCCAGCTCGACACGACGACGTTGATCGACACCGTCGCCGAGGTGATCGAGCGCACGGGTGTCGACCCCAGCCTGCTCGGCCTCGAGATCACCGAGAGCGTGGTGATGCGCGATCCCGAGGCATCGTCGGTCGCGCTCCAGGCGCTGAAGGATCTCGGTGTGCGTCTCGCCGTCGACGACTTCGGTACCGGCTACTCGTCGCTCGCCTACCTCCGCCGCTTCCCTGTCGACCTCTTGAAGGTGGACCGCGCGTTCGTCGACGGTCTGGCGTCCGACGCCGGCGACGCGGAGGACCGCGCCATCGTCGCCGCCGTCGTCAGCCTCGCCCACACGCTCGGCATGCGCGCCATCGCCGAAGGCGTGGAGACGGCGGAGCAGCTCGCGGAGCTGCGTTCACTCGGTTGCGACATGGCGCAGGGCTTCCACATCGCGAAGCCCCTCACCGCGCCCGCGCTCGACGATCTGCTCGCCCGCCGCCCCCGCTGGTAGCCGCGACCGTCGCGGTCAGGACGTCTGCTGGGACCGGAGCAGGTCGCGGATCTCCGTGAGCAGCACCGCCTCGTCGCTCGGTGCCGGCTGCTCCTCGACGTCCGTCTCGCCGCGGCGACGGCGCTCGTTGAGCGTGTTCAACGGCTTCACGACGAAGAAGAAGACGGCGGCCGCGATCAACACGAACGAGATGATCGCGTTCAGGAAGAGCCCGTAGCTGATGTACGCGTCGTCGTGCAGGTGGATGCGCAACGAGCTGAAGTCCTGACCGCCGATGGCGCCGATGATCGGCGTGAAGACATCGTTGACGAGTGAGTCGACCACGGACTTGAACGCGGCGCCGATGATGATGCCCACGGCGAGGTCGACCACGTTGCCCCGCATGATGAATGACTTGAATTCCTTGAGCACGGCCCCGTGTTCTAGGTCACGTTCGAGGCGGTGAAAAGGGTGTGCTCGACGACGGCAGCAGGCTGGGGTGGCGCGAAGTAGTAGCCCTGGGCGAGCTGGCACCCCATGTCCCGCAGTGCCGCCACCTGCTCCTCACGCTCTACGCCCTCGGCGACCGTCACGAGCCCCAGCGAGCGTGCCAGGTCGACCACTGCTCGCGCGATCGCGGTGTCGCCGGTCTGCCCGAGCTCCGCCACGACGGCACGGTCGAGCTTCACGAAGTCGATGGGCAGCAGCTTCAGGGACGTCAACGACGACGCGCCGGTACCGAAGTCGTCGATGCCGACCTGCACGCCCATCGCCCGCAGCTCGTCGATCACGTCGCGGGCCCGCCCGGGCATGTGGCGCGCCGCTGCCTCCGTGAACTCGAGCGTCAGCATCGACGGTGCCAGCGCGGTGTCCGAAAGGACCCGGCACACCTGCGTCAGCAACGTCGGATGCGCGAGCTGGCGGGCAGAGAGGTTGATGCCGACACGGGCCGGCGCCCGCTCCCCGAACGCGATGCGCCACGACGCCAGCTGCCCGCACGCGAGGTCGAGGACGCCGGCGCCGATGGTGACGATGAGACCGGTGTCCTCGGCGACGGCGAGGAACTCGTTCGGCGTGACGAGCTCACCGGTCGGACGCTCCAGGCGGAGCAACGCCTCGACGGCGTGCAACGAGCTCGTCGAGAGGTCGACGATCGGCTGGTAGTGGACGACGAGGTCGCCCTGCTCGAGCGCCTGCCGCAACAGCAGTTCGACGCTCATGCGCCGCACGGACTCCTCGCGCAAGGTCGAGTCGAACAGCTCGCAACGGTCCTTGCCGAGCGCCTTGGCGCGGTAGAGCGCGGCATCCGCGTCGTGGAGCAGCAGATCGGATGTCGTCGTGCCCCGGTCCACGGCGATCCCGATGCTGACCGACGCGACGACCGAGCGCAGCCCGATCTTCAACGGTTCGTCGAGTGCGGCGCGGATGCGCTCGGCGAGCGCCAGCGCCACCGACGCGGCGTCGATGTCCTCGGCCACGACGACGAACTCGTCGCCGCCCATGCGGGCGATGGTGTCGCCCGGACGGGTGCAGCTCTGCAGTCGTTCGCCGACGACCTGGAGCACACGGTCGCCTGACGCGTGGCCGTACTGGTCGTTCACCGACTTGAAGTCGTCGATGTCGAGGTACAACGCGGCGACGGCCCGCCCCGACCGCTTGGCGCGGAGCAGCGCGTGGTCCATGCGGTCGAAGAGCAACTGGCGGTTGGCGAGGCCGGTCAGCGGATCGTGCAGCGCGCGGTGGGCGACGAGCTCGGTGGCGTGCACGCGCTCGCTGATGTCGCGGCTGTTCGTGATGATGGCGCCCACGTTCGGGTCGTCGAGCATGTTGGTGGCCAGCGTCTCGAAGTGGCGCCACGAACCGTCCTCGTGGCGGATCCGGAACTCCACCGGCGCTGCCGGGCCCGGCCGTTGCCGGCCCTCGTCGAATGCGGCGAGCACGAGCTCGCGGTCGTCGGGGTGCACGAAGTCGACGAACTGCATGCCGACGGCGTCGGTGTCGGCGTAGCCGAGCACGTGCGCGGCCGACGGGCTGATCCACGTGATGCGACCGTCACCGTCGAGCAGGCAGATCACGTCCGTCGCGTGCTGCACGATCGCTTCGAACCACTGTTGCCGCGACTGCAGGCGTTGTTCCGCGGCAGCGGACGCGGCGTCGAGCCGCTCGATCTCGAGACGAATGCGGCGGAACCGGACGAGGTTCAGCACGGCGAGCACGACGACAGCGATCGTCAAGAACTCCAGTCCGCGCACCGCTCCGCTGTATCGGCACGTCGTGCCCGTAACTGAAGGGCGGGGTCAGACCTGCGCGTACATCGCCAGCGCGTTCGCGACGTTCGTGGCGATGACACCCGGTTCGCGCACCACCGCATCGAGCCACTCCGGACGGTTGACCGCGGTGACCGCGATCGGCACCTCGAGCGGCGACGACTGCGTCGCCAACCGGGCGAAGCTCGTGGCGTAGTCGGGCGGGCGCACATCGCGGGAGAGCTCGACGAGCGCGAACGGATCCGGTGGTGCGATCGCGAACGGATCGATGGCAGGCACGGTGGGGGCGCCCGGGCCGTTGCCGCCGCCGAGGATGCCGGCACCGTCGTGCAGCACCGCGCCCGTCACGGCATCGGGGCGGGCACCCGCCAGCAGGAGCGCGACGTAGGCGCCGAGACCACGCCCGAGGACCGTGGCGGTGCCGACGTCGCGCAAGGCCGCGTCCGCATCGGCCAGCAACGCCTCGGCCGTGTACCCGCCGCCACGGGAGATCGTCGACGCACCGTGCCCGGTGAAGTCGAGGGCGACGACCGGTCCGCCCCAGCCGTCGAGCAACGGGGTGACGGCCGCGGGTGCGCGCTCGCCGAGACCGTGGAGAAGCAGCAGCGGACGGCCCTCACCCCCGCGCAACTCGTGGAGCGCGAGACGGGAACGCCCGCGCGCCACGCGCCGCGCGCCGTTCGCCGCCGCGGGCTCGATCGCGGGCGCGTCGGTGCCCGCGCTCCCGTGCACCGGCGCCCAGGCCGCGCCGCCCGCGGGAGGGTCGCCGAGGAAGTCGAGGACGAGATCGGCGACGCGGCGCGGATGCTCGATGTGCACGAAGTGGCCCGAGTCCTCGAACGTCTCGAAGCGCGCGCCCGGCGGCAGGTAGGGGTACACGTCGTCGGGTTGCGTGCCCCATCCCATCGGCTCGGGTTGCAGGCCGAGCACGCCGAGCACCGGCATGGCGAGCCCGGGCATGCGCAGCATCGACCACTCCGGCCGCCATGGCCCGAAACCGCCGAAGCGGAAGACCGGATCGAGCTTCCAGCGCCACAGGTCGTCGCCGTCGTCGACCGGCCGGGCACCGATCGGCACGAGGTAGCGCAACCAGTCCATCGACAGGCGCGGGTTCATGCGTTGCCGGCGCGCCGCCAGCTCGTCGATCGTGCCCGGCTTGCGCTCCTTCTCGGCGGCGACGGCGTGGTGGTCGAGCCACGACCGCAACTCGCCCGCCATCAGCCGGCGGCGCTCGTGATCGGGCACGTCGGGCCAGTTGCGGCGCGACGGGAGCCCGTCGAGGTTGACGAGGTGCGTGCACCGGTGCGGCGACGAATCGGCGAGCTGCATGATCACGCCCGCGCCCTTCGAGTGCCCGACGAACGGCACCGCGCCGCGGGTGGTGGCGTCGAGGACGGTCAGCGCGTCGCGGACGTCCGCCTCCCAGCTGTACAACACGGCTCGATCGGAGTCGCCGTGGCCCCGCTGGTCCCAGCACACGACGCGCCAACCACGGTCGGCCAGCATCGGTGCGAACACGTCGAACGTGCCGGCGAAGTCGAACCCGCCGTGTGCGAGCAGCAAGGGCGGCGCGTCGGCGTCACCCCATTCGGACACGGCGAGCTCGAGGCCGTGATCGCCGACACGCCGGCGACGGTCGGGTCGGCGCGCCCCGGGGATGTCGACCACGCCGTGCAGCGTAGGTTCGCGCCATGCGCCCCGAGGACGTCCTCCCCCACCGGCCGCCGTTCCTGTTCGTCGACGAGGTGGACGAGATCGTGCCCGGCCGGTCGGCGCGGGGACGTTGGCACCTGACCGGTGACGAAGCGTTCTTCGCCGGCCACTTCCCGGGGCGCCCCACGCTGCCGGGTGTGCTGATGATCGAGGCGCTGGCGCAGGTGGGCGCCTTGGCGGTGCTGCGCGACGAGCGCTACGCGGGGAAGCTGCCGCTCTTCGGCGGCATCGACAAGGCGAAGTTCCGCGCGCAGGTCGTGCCCGGCGACACGCTGGAACTGACGACGACGATGGAACGGCTCGGCTCGACCGCGGGACGGGGCGCCGGCGTCGCACGCGTCGATGGCAAGGTCGCGTGCGAGGCGTCGCTCCTGTTCGTGGTCGTCACCCCATAGCCGTCCCGAGTGCGTGAGACATCGCCCGGACGAGCCCGTGAACGCCCGGACGATGCACGCGGGTCACGCCTCTTCTCGGGACATCTCCTCGAGGCAGCGGCGGATCTCCGACACGCGGAAGCGGCGGTGGCCGCCCAGCGTGCGAATGGCGGTGAGCTTCCCGGCGCGCGCCCACCGCGTGACGGTCTTCGGGTTGACACGGAACAGCGCCGCGACCTCCGAAGGAGTCAGCAGGGCCTCCGGTGCGTCGAAGTCCTCGGTCTGCGCCATCACATTGGTCCTTTTCTTCGGGGACCACGACCCTGTGGGCCGTCATGTCCGTTTCCTCCCTGGAAGATACGAAGGTGCATCCGAGCAGGCCATAGCCCGATGTGGTCATTTGCCGGTCTGTCAGTGACTAGTTCCCGCGCGGGTTCGAGCGAGTGAGTCGCCGCCGGGACGAGTCGGCGAGGGAAGCGCCAGCGACGAGCCGACACCAGCTACGAGCGAGCCCGAACGGGCGAGCGAGTTGCTGCCGAGACACAGCGCGACACTGAGGCCGATGCTCGACCTCGCTGCCGCGCACGGGGCGGAACAGGTGTCCTTCGTCGCTGATCCCGACACGGGGTTGCGAGCCATCGTCGCCATCCACTCGACGGTGCTGGGCCCCAGCCTCGGCGGCACGCGGTTCCGCCCGTACGCGTCCGAGGAGGACGCGCTGGTCGACGTGCTGCGCCTGGCGCGCGGCATGACCTACAAGCACGCCGCCTGCGGCAACGACCTCGGGGGCGGCAAGGCCGTCATCATCGGCGACCCGGCGACGTCGCGCACCGATGCGCTGCTGCGGGCCTATGCCCGATTCGTCGACCGTCTGTGCGGTCGGTACCTGACGGCGGAGGACGTCGGCACGACCCAGGCGGACATGGACCTCGTGCGCACGATCACCCCGCACGTCACGGGCACGAGCGAACGACTGGGTGGCTCCGGCGACCCGTCACCGGCGACGGCGTGGGGTGTGCTCCACGCCATGCGCGCCGTTGCGGAGAAGCTGTGGGGGACACCCGATCTGCACGGCCGCCACGTGGCGATCGCGGGCGTGGGAAAGGTCGGGCGGTCACTGGCCGCGCACCTCGTGGATGCGGGCGCGCGCGTCACGGTCGCCGACGTGAACGCGAGCGCGGCGAAGGCACTCGCGCACGAGACCGGGGTCGAGGTCGTGGCACCGGACACCGTGCACGCGGTGCAGTGCGACATCTTCAGCCCGTGCGCGCTCGGCGCCGTGCTGCACGAGCACAGCATCCCCGAGCTTCGGTGCGCGGCCGTCTGCGGCTGTGCGAACAACCAACTCGCGACCGACGAGGACGGCGATCGCCTCGCGGCGCGCGGCGTGCTCTACGCGCCGGACTTCGTCGCCAACGCGGGTGGTGTCATCAACATCGCCGACGAGTTGCGCGACGGCGGTTACGACCGCGCCCGTGCGTGGCAGCAGGTGACGACGATCCACGACACGATGACGCGCGTCTTCGCCCGCGCCGAGTCGGAAGGACTGACGCCCGCGGCCGCCGCCGACCGGCTCGCCGAGGAGCGCCTCGCGGCGGCGCGCACCGCCGCTCAACCCTCGTAGTCGAAACCGAGCTCGGGGGCAGTCACGAGCGGCCGGAACGCGATGCCTTCGCGGGCGCACATCGCCTCGGCCGTGCCGCCGCGGTCGACGACGGGGATGGCGATGACGGGCTCGGCGCCGGCGGCGCGCACGACGGCCGCCGCCTCGAGGAACGCCACCCCGCGCGTGATGGCGTCGTCGGTGAGCGCGACGCGATCACCCGGGCGCAACACGCCGGCGATGCGGCCGCCGGCGCCGTGGTCCTTCTCCTCCTTGCGCACGCTGAACCCGTGCAGCATGCGCCCCCGCGACGCGGCGATGGCGGCGACGGAGAAGGCGATGGCGTCCGCCCCCATCGTCAGACCGCCGACGGCGGTGATGTCGTCGGGCAGCACATCGAGGAACGCGTCCGCGACGACCAACATGCCCTCGGGCGCGCAGGTCGTCTGCTTCGCATCGATGAACCAGTCGCTGCGCTTGCCCGAGCGCAGCACGAAGTCGCCGCGACGAACGCTGTGCGCCAACAGGTGATCGACGAGAGCCTGGTTCACGCGCCCGAACGTAGACGCGACTCGCCCGGGAGCGAGCGTGGAACTAGGCGGGCGCGGTGTTGAGGAGCTTGTTGACCTCGGCGAGCAGCGTCGTTGCGTTGAACGGCTTCGCCAGGTAGCCGGCGGCGCCCATCGACATGGCGTGTTCGATGTCGGACGCGGCGGACTTGGCGGAGACGACGAGCACCGGTGGGCGCAGGCTGCGGGTCTGCAGCGCCTCGAGGACGCCCCACCCGTCGAGCACCGGCATCATCACGTCGAGCACGACCATGTCGGGCCGGTCGCCGTCGATGCGCTCGAGCGCCTTCATCCCATCCGCGGCGAGGAGCACCTGATGGCCCGCGCCCTCGAGATTGAGCCGGTGCAGCAATAAGATGTCCGGCTCGTCGTCGACTACGAGAATGCGCGCCATCGCCCCTGGTTCGTCCCCCCCAGGAGGCAACTTTAGAGGGCTGTCAAGGGCCCTTCACCGGCGACGGACGTCGACCCGGCCGGAACCGGGCTCCAGGACGCCGATCTGGTGGGCGAGATGCCCGTGCTGGCGCAGCACGTCGAGGGCGCGGTAGGCGTCGCCGGCGCCGACCACCACGACCATCCCGATGCCCAGGTTGAACACCTGCTCCATCTCGTCGTCGTCGATGTCGCCGAGCCGCTTGATCTCGTCGAAGATGCGGGGCGGCTCCCACGAACCACGCTCGACGACGGCGTCGACACGCTCGGGCAGGACGCGCACGAGGTTGCCGCGGATGCCGCCACCGGTGATGTGCGCGACCGCGTGGACGTCGACGACGCGTTCGAGGGCGAGGACCGCCGGCGCGTAGATCGTCGACGGGCGCAGCAGCTCCTCGGCGAGGTCGTGGTGCGCGCCTTCGAAGGCGGGGTCGTGCAACGAGCGCCCTGCGCGCTCGAGCAACACCCGGCGGGCCAACGAGTAGCCGTTCGACCGCAACCCGGGTGACGGCAACCCGATGAGCACGTCGCCCGCGCCGGCGCGCGTGCCGGTGATGAGGCGATCGCGCTCCGCTACGCCGACGGCGAAACCGACGAGGTCGAATTCACCCGGCTCCATCGCGCCGGGGTGCTCGGCCATCTCGCCGCCGATCAGCGCGCACCCTGCTTCCTGGCAACCCTGCACGATGCCGCGCACGAGCTGCTTGATGTGGTTCGGATCGAGCTTGCCCACGGCGATGTAGTCGAGGAAGAACAACGGCTCGGCGCCCTGGCACACGAGATCGTCGACGCACATGGCGACGAGGTCGATGCCGATCGTCTCGAAGCGACCGACGGCTTGCGCGATGAGCGCCTTCGTACCGACACCGTCGGTGGACGAGACGAGCACGGGGTTCGTGAAGCGGTGCTGCGGGAACGCGAACAGCCCGCCGAAGCCGCCGATGTCGCCGATGACCTCCGGTCGGTACGTCGAGCGCACCATGGACTTGATGGCGTCGACCGCTGCTTCCCCCGCGGCGATGTCGACGCCGGCGTCCTTGTACGTCTCGGCCACGGCGCGGTTCGCTACGCCGTCGGCAGCGTGTGCTCGTGCAGCGTGCGCTCGAGCTCGCCGGGCGGCATCGTGTTCTGTTCCAGCACGTCCTTGCGCAACGTGACCGGCACCTCGACGGGGTAGTGACCCGTCCAGCACGCGTTGCAGAAGCCGGCACCGGCCGTGCCGGTCGCCGCTTCGAGACGGTCGAGCGTCAGGTAGCGAAGGCTGTCCGCACCGACGTAGTCGCGGATCTCCTCGATGTCGAGCTGCGCGGCGATCAACTCGCTGCGGTCGCCCGTGTCGATGCCGTAGAAGCACGGCCACTTCACCGGTGGCGACGTGATGCGCAGGTGCACCTCCGCCGCGCCCGCCTCCCGCAACATGCGCACGAGCTGTCGTTGCGTGGTGCCCCGCACGATGGTGTCGTCGACGACGACGAGGCGCTTGCCGGCGATGTTCTCGCGCAACGGGTTCAGCTTCATGCGCACCGCCGACTCACGCAGCGCCTGGCTCGGCGCGATGAAGCTGCGCCCGATGTAGCGGTTCTTCACCAGGCCCTGGCCGTAGGGGATGCCGCTCACGCGCGCGAATCCCTCCGCCGCGGGCACACCCGACTCGGGGACGCCCATCACCATGTCGGCCTCGACCGGTGCCTGCGACGCGAGCTGCTCGCCCATGCGCACGCGCGCCTGGTGCACGTTGCGCTCGTACAGGACGCTGTCGGGGCGGGCGAAGTAGACGAACTCGAACAGGCACAGCGCGGGCGAGACGTCGGCCTCCGGCCACGGGCGCACCGAACGGCAACCGGTGGCGTCGATGACGACCATCTCGCCGGGCTCGATCTCGCGCACGAAGTGGGCGCCCACGATGTCGAGGGCCGGCGTCTCGGAGGCGAGCACCCAGCCGTGGTCGAGCTTGCCGAGGCACAGGGGCCGGAACCCGTGCGGGTCGCGCACGCCGATCACGTGCCCTTCGTCGGCGAGCACGAACGAGAACGCACCGGACAGCAGCGGCAGCACCTCGAGCAGCGCCCGTTCGAGCTCGCCGTCGTCGCTGTGCTGGTCGACCTGGCGGGCGATGGCACCGGCGAGCAACTCGGCGACGAGGTCGCTGTCGCTCGTGACGGTGCCCGGCAGCATGCCCGCCTGCGTGGCCAGCGCCTCGGTGTTCACGAGGTTGCCGTTGTGGCCGAGGGCGAACTGGTGCGTGTCGACGGCGGTGTCGCCGACGCTGCGGTACACCGGCTGCGCGTTGCGCCACGAGCTCGCGCCCGTGGTCGAGTAGCGCGTGTGGCCGATGGCGAGGTGGCCCTGCAGCGGCGCCAGCGTGCGCTCGTCGAACACCGTGGCGACGAGCCCCTGTTCCTTGACGACCATGATCTCGTCGCCGTCGCTCACCGCCATGCCCGCCGCTTCCTGGCCGCGGTGCTGGAGGGCGAACAGCCCGAGGTACGTCAGGTGGGCGACCGGCTGGCCCGGTGCGTAGATCCCGAAGACGCCACAGGCCTCACGTGGCTGACCGGCTTCCGGATCGACCACGTCGTCGTGGGGCACGGTCGTCATGATAGGGAGCGGACCGCGTCACGACGCGGTCCCCGTCTCGCCGCGACGCTCAGCGAACGAGGTGGCGGGGGCGCTCCTGCGCGGCGATGCGGCGGCGGCGGCGCTTGGCGGCCCGCACGAGCTGCCAGCCGGCGAGGACCAGCACCAGCGCCACGGCCAGCATGACGGCGACGTCGATGCCGGTGCGCACGAGGGAGCTGCCCGACACGGTGGTGCCGTTGCCGGTGCCGCCGTTGCCGTTGCTGAACTGCGTGCCACCGACCTGCGTGCCGGCGACGTTGACCGTGCACGAGAACCCGGTGCCGGCGAACACGACCGTGTTGTTCGGGTCGATCTGGGCCGGGGTCGTGAACGTGATGTCGGCCGAGCCGGTGGTGGCGCCGTTCTGCGCGGTGGCGGTGCCGCTGCCGACGACGGTGCCGTTGAACGTCACCGTGACCTGGGAGCCGTCGGGCACACCCTCGATGTGGCCGGTGACCGACTGGCCCGGCGCCACGCTCGACACCGACAGCGAGCAGCTCGGGTTGATGCCCGGCGGCGGCGGTGGCGTGCAGGAGTAGAAGGGATCGCAGCTCTGCGACGCCGCCGGGGGCGCCGCCGACGCCGCGCTCGGGCTGAAGAGCACCACGAGCAGGGGCGCCGCAACGAGCGCGCCGGCGAGGACCAGGCGCAGTGCTCGACGAGCGGGTGACTTGGACATGTTGCCGACAGCCCTTCAGCTGGGTCCGCTGTGCGGGCGGACATCCGACCCTTGACCTACGGTTCGCTCTGACTGCTCGCGACTCCTGCCACGTACCGCGGTTGCCAGTCCCTCCGGAACGCGCGGAACGTCCGTTTTGCGTGGCCGGATGGTACCCCGTCAGGCGCCGGGGCGGAGGGGGCCGTCGCGGCGGGTGCGCCGCCCCGCGCGGGCGGGCGGTGCCGGTGCGGGCTCGGGTTCGGGCGCAGGCGCGGCCGGTCCGCCGAAGTCGTCGTCGTCCACCACCTCGAAGCTCCGTTCGAGCCGTTCGACGACGGCGGTGGCGATGCGTTCGAGCTCGTCGTCGGACAGGTTGGCCTCGCTCGACGCCGCCCGCACCGGGATGCGCCGCTTCAGCTTCACGACGTCCTCGCGCAACTCGGCGACCTCGGCGGCGATCGCCTCCTTCGCCTCGTGGACGATGGTCGCGAAGTCCTCGACGATC
>Ga0070741_10005501_pt1 | contig 28090 bp, 24 predicted proteins | sample Coa_R1_4_FD_66440 | JGI IMG/M metagenome (GOLD analysis project Ga0070741, IMG submission 66440) | Surface soil microbial communities from Centralia Pennsylvania, which are recovering from an underground coalmine fire - Coalmine... | ecosystem: Environmental > Terrestrial > Soil > Unclassified ...
CAAGGTGGTCGCGACAGCGTGCACGTAGGCGCGTTCTGTCGCGACCACCTTGCGGGTGAGTGGGGCCGGCGGGGCCCGAGGCGTGAGGGCGAGCGCGCGCGCGAGAAGGGGCGGGGCGCGCCTCAGCCGGCAGCGAGCGGGGACCAGCGGGGCGTGACGGTCCCGTCCGGCGCGAAGTCCACGACCACCGCTCCCGGCTGGCCGGCGTGCGACTGCGCCGTGTTGCCGGCGTAGCAAACCGGTACCGGCGCCGACTGCACCACCCGGAAGGTGGCGACGTGCCCGAGCGCCACGTAGTCCCAGTCGACCGCCGCCAGGTCGCTCGGGTAGATCGGCGAGCCGCGCTCGGCCGCCCCCTCGACGTCCATGACGAGCCCGTGGCCGACCACGACGCCCCACCCCCGCTCGGGCCGGGGGGGCAGGTCGGCGAGCGGCCGGAAGGCCGGGTCGTGGTCGAGGACGGGCCGGCCGAAGAACGTCACACCGAGCCCCTCGAGCACGACCTCGTCCCCGCCTGGCGCGTCGAGGACGTGGACGTCGCGGCACCGGCGCTCGAAGTCGAGGCTCCAGAACGCCGAGTCGTCGTCGAAGACGTCGTGGTTGCCGGGGAGGATCACGGCCGGGCACTCGAGGCGGTCCAACTCCGCCGCCGCCCATTCGAGGATCGGGCCCTTCGCCCGGGGCGAGTCGAACATGTCCCCGGCGATCACCACGGCGTCGGCCCGCGCTCGCGCCGCCAGGTCGACGAGACGGGCGAAGGCCTCCTGCTCACGGGAGTGCGGGCGCGAGGCGCCGGAGTCGTTGCCCAGGTGGCAATCCGAGGTGTGCACGAGCCGCAGCGGTCGCCGGTCGACCATCCGCCCATTTGACCGCGCCGGCTGCCGCGGCCGCCAAGGCGCCGCCACCCGAAGGCGTCAGATCCGGTAGCGCTCGGCGTCCGCCGCCTTGAGCGCGAGGCCGTGCCCGGGCCGGTCCGGGTCCGGTCGCAGGCACCCGCCCGAGAGCTCCGGGAGCCCGTCGAAGAACATCTGCTCGATCCTGACGTGGTCGTGGAAGTACTCGAGATGGCGCAGGCGCCGGACCGCGCACAACGCGTGGGCGCTCAGCGCCGGCGCGCAGTGGCCGGACACGTCGATGTGATGGGCAGCGGCGAGCCCGCTCACCTGCAGCAGCCCGGTGATGCCACCGCAGCGGGTCACGTCCGCCTGCAGGCAGTCGACCCGCTGGGGCTCGAGCAGGTTGGCGAAGTCGGTGACCACGAACGCGTACTCCCCCGCGGCGATGTCGATGCCGCCGGGAGCGTGGTCGCGCACGAAGCCCATTCCGGCGAGGTCGCCTGACGACACGGGCTCCTCGAACCAGTGCACGTCCCACTCATGCTTGTACCGCTGCGCCCACCCGACAGCCGCGCGCGGCGAGAACGCCCCGTTGGCGTCCACGAACAGCTCGACCTCGTCCCCGACCGTCTTGCGCGCCGCATCGAGGCGGGCGGGGTCACGCGCCGGGTCGCGGCCGAGCTTCATCTTGACGCGAGGGATGCCCTGCGCGGCCCACCCACCCAGTTGGTCGGCGAGCCGCTCGAGGCTGTAGCTGCAGAACCCGCCGCTGCCGTACACCGGGACGGCGGCGTGGAACGCGGGGAGCAGGTGCACGAGCGGGAGGCCGAGCAGCCGCGCCTTGAGGTCCCACAGGGCGACGTCGACGGCCGCGATGGCCATCATGCCGACGCCCGGTCGCCCCATGTTGCGGATCTGGGCGCCCATCACCTCCCACGCGCCCGCCACGTCCATCGCATCGCGGTCGACGAGCAGGTGCCCGAGCGTCCCGGACACAAGGGCAGCCGCTGCCTCGCTGGCGTACGTGTAGCCGAGCCCGACCTGGCCACCGCCGTGGCACGTGACCACCACGATCGTCGTCGAGTCCCACTCGAGGGTCCCGTCTGACTCCGGCGCATCGGTCGGCACCCTGTAGGCGGAGACCTCGACCCGCTCGACGCGGGCCTCCCGGCTCACGACTTGCGCAGGAAGGGGATCGACTCCCGGAACTCCTGCCACTTCTCGACGGCGCCCTCCATCACGATGCTCGTGCGCTCGGGATCGCCCTTCAGCGACTTCATCATCATCTTCGCCTGCTCCCGCGTGACGTGCGGTGGCACGGGTGGCACGTTCTGGTCGACGCGCATGTCGAGGAGCGCCGGGCGGCCCGCGTTCAGGGCGGCGTCCCACGCAGCGCCGACGTCGGCGTCACGCTCGCACAGGATGCCCATGAACCCGAGCATCTCGGCGTAGCGGTGGTAGGGGACGTCGGGGAGGGCCTGGCTGCCGATGAACTTCGGGTCGCCCGCCATGGCCCGCTGTTCCCACGTGACCTGGTTGAGGTCCTGGTTGTTGAACACGCACACCACGAACGTCTGGTTGGGCCACATCTCGTGGTAGCGCTTGACGGTGATCAGCTCGTTCATGCCGTTCATCTGGAACGCGCCGTCACCGACGAAGGCGACCACGGGCCGATCGGGGTAGGCGAACTTGGCCCCGATGGCGTAGGGCACCCCCGGCCCCATGGTGGCGAGGTTGCCCGACAGCGACGCCATCATGCCCTTGCGCAACCGCATGAACCGCGCCCACCACGTCGTCGACGACCCCGAGTCGGCCGTCAGGATCACACCGTCGGGCAGGCGCTGCCCAAGCTCCCACGCCACCCGCTGCGGGTTGACGCCGTCGAACTCGAGGTACGCCTGGCGCTCGATGACGCGCCACCACTCGGCGACGGATGCTTCGATGCCCTCGCGCCAGCCGCGGTCCTCCTTGCGGCGCAGCTTCGGCAGCAGCGCCTGCAGGGTGTCCTTGGCGTCACCGACGAGCAGGGCGTCCATCGGGTAGCGGATCCCGATCATGTCGCCCTTGAGGTCGATCTCGACGCCTCGCGCCTGGCCCTCCTTGGGCAGCCACTCTGCGTACGGGAAGCTGGTCCCGACCATGAAGAGGGTGTCGCAGCCCTCCATCATCTCGTAGCTCGGGCGCGAGCCGAGCAGGCCGATCGGCCCGGTGACGAACGGCAGGTCGTCCGGAACGACCGCCCGCCCGAGCAGCGCCTTGGCGACGCCGCACCCGAGGATGTCGGCAGCGGCGATCACCTCGTCCTCGGCGTCGGCCGCGCCCTGCCCGATCAGCATCGCCACCCGCTCGCCGGCGTTGAGGACCTCGGCGGCGCGGTCGAGGTCCGCCTCGTGCGGGAGGACACGCGGGCGCGACCACCCGACGCTCGTGTACACCGAGCCGTGCTCGCGCGGCGGCGACGGCTCCGCCTCCGACTCCTGGATGTCCTCCGGGATGATGATCGTCGCCACGCCGAGCTCCGAGTAGGCGGAGCGGATGGCGCGGTCGATGAGCTGGCGCGCCTGGCCGGGGTGCACGCACGTGCTCACGAAGCACGACACATCCTTGAACAGGGCGTCGAGATCGATGGCTTGCTGGTAGTGCACGCCGAGGGACAACCGCTTCTGCTGCCCCACGATGGCGAGCACGGGCTGGTGGTCCATGTACGCGTCGTAGAGCCCGTTGAGGAGATGGATGGCACCGGGCCCGGACGTGGCCATGCACACACCGATCTGGCGCGTGAACTTCGCGTGGGCGCACGCCATGAACGCGGCCATCTCTTCGTGGCGGGGCTGGATGAACTCCGGCCCTCCTTCGCCCTGCGCCTTCTCGAACGCCCCGAGCAACCCGTTGATGCCGTCGCCCGGGTACGCGAACACGCGCCGGATGCCCCAGGCGCGAAGCCGCTCCAGGACGAAATCGGCCACCGTCTGCGCCATCTCGTTCCCTCCTCGTCCTGAGGGAAGTACCACAAAATGGGCTTATCGAAACGGCGTCAGGGGTGGGGTGGGATGGGCAACGGGCAGCTGTCGCCGAGGGCGCCAGAGATCGTCTCGTCGAGGTCGGTCAGGAACGTCGCATGGAACCGGTTGACCTGGTTGGACAGGCCGACCGTCGCGCACAGCTCGATGATCTGCTTGGTGTCGAAGTGGCGCGCCAGGTCGGAGTAGAGCGCGTCAGTGATGGGCTGCAGCTTCGTCGACGCCTGTGCGTACCGCACGATCGCGGCTTCCCACGGTTCGTACACGCCCTCGGGCAACGGGTCATCACCGAGGTGGGCGAGCTTCTCGTCGCTGATCCCGACGCTCCGACCGAGCATGATGTGCGCCGGGACTCAGTAGTGGCAGCGGTTGACGACCGACGCGGTGAGGTACGCGAGTTCCCGCTCGACGGGCGTGATCAGCGAGCCCGGTCGGTACGCCACCATCGCCCCTTCCCGGAGCGCGACAGGGTGGTTGGCCATGGCGCGCAGCACGTTCGGGATACCGAATGCCGAGCCGGTCAGCGCTTCGAGGACCTGGCGCGCCGCCGGGTCAACGTTCGAATCACCCGGGTCGACGAGCGGGATGCGGGCCATGCGCCGAACGCTACTCGCGGCCCTCGCCGACGACGCGTCGCCGCAGGCGTCTGTGGACCTCGTCCGACACCCCGCCCGCGGCCCGCGATCGACTGCGCGCGCCGGCGGACGGTCCAACAGGTGGTCCGGCCGTTTGACGGGCGGGCTAAGCGTCCGACAACGTCGGGGCGTGCTCGGCGCGCGCGGGGAACTGCAGCAACACCAGCACCGCGCCACGGTCGCCGGCGACCACGCGGTGGGCGCCCGGTGCGCACCAGGCGACGGCGCCACGGCCCACGGCGCCACGGCCCACGGCGCCACGGGCCTCACTGTCCCGGCCTCCGCCTGCGCCCTCGGCCGCCACCGTCCCCTCGAGGACGCCGACGTACGCGCCGCCACCGACCACGCCCACCTCGACGACGGAGCCCGCGGGGGCCGTGTACGTGGCGATGCGCAGCCCGTCCGGGGCCGCTTCCGCGTCCCGCCACCCGCCGCCATCCCCACCGTCGAGGTGGACGGTGAGGTTGCGCCGGGGGCCCGGGTGGGCGCGGAGGCGCTCGGCGAGCTCGGCCTGCGCAGCGGGCATGAACGAGGCACCGGGGTCGTGCTCTGGGCGCAAGGTGGCGTAGGCCATGCCGTCGGGGCCGGGCCGGAGCGGGCCGTAGACCGAGTTGCGATCGGCGTAGTGGACGACGCCCGGGCCGACGGCGTGGCCCCCCACCGTCCCGGACCCGGCCACGAAGAGCTGGAACTGGTCGACGCCGTGGAAGTGGGGCGGCAGCGGGTCGGTCGCCGCGCCCTGCACGGCCAGGTGCGCCTGCGGCCCGGTCGTTGGCGCCTTCAGCCGGGTCCCGTCGCGCGCCGTCGTGGGCGACCCGAGGTACATCACCCGGTCGAGCAGGCCCGCCGGGATCGGGTCCGGCCCCGCGTCACCGACCCAGTCCACGGACAGGAACGATAGGCCGTGGTGACGACTGCCGACGCGACCATCACCGCGGAGATCGTGCGCAACGCACTCGTCGTCGCCGCGGAGGAAGCCAGCATCGTCGTCGTGCGGTCGTCGCACAGCACCAACATCCAGGAAGGCGCGGACGCCGCAGCCGCCGTGCTCGACGCGCGCGGGCGCCTGGTCGCCCAGTCATCGGCGACGAGCGTCATGCACAGCGCCAGCCTGCGGTGCGGCTTGCAGTGCCTGCTGCAACAGGTCCCGACGGCCGACATGCACCCCGGCGACATCTACGCGCTCAACGACCCCTACCTCGGCGGCATCCACGCCAACGACATCATGGTCCTGAACCCGGTCTTCGCCGACGGTGCCGTGCGCTGGTTCGGCGGGACCCTCATCCACGTCGCCGACATGGGCGGGACGACCGCTGGCGGGCTCGGCGCCCTGGCCGCGGACACCTTCGCCGAGGGCGTGCTGCTGCCCCCAGTCCGCCTCTACCGCGAGGGCGAGCGCAACGCAGACGTGTTCTCGATCATCGAGCGCAACAGCCGGGCGCCGGCGAAGGTGGTCGGCGACGTGCAGGCGCTCGTGGCCGGGACCCACGTCGTCCGGCGGCGCGTCGAGGAACTGGTGCAGCGCTACGGGGCCGAGGAGCTCGAGCGCCAGGTCGACGCGTACATCGAGTACGCGGCGCGCCGGTTCCACGAGGAGCTCCGCCACATCCCTCCCGGCTCCTACCGCGGCGGCTTCACCATCGACTCCGACGGCGTGTCCCCCGGACGGGACCTCGATGTGGCTGTCACGGTCACCGTCGGGACCGACGAGGTGGTCATCGACTTCACCGGCACGTCGGCCCAGTCCGCCGGGCCGATCAACGCGTCGTTCTCCCAGACCCTGTCCGGCGTGGTCTATGCGATCCGCTGCTTCATCGACCCGTCCATCCCGATGAACGAGGGGTGCTTCGCGTCGATCCGCGCCGTGCTGCCCGAGGGCTCGCTTGTCAACCCGCGGCCGCCAGCGGCGTGCGGGGGCCGGGTGGTCACCGTCGCGGCGGCGGTCGAGGCGATCCTCGAGGCGCTGTCGCAGGCCGTGCCCGACCACGCCGTCGCCGCCAGTGCCCTGATCCACGTGTACACGCTGAGCGGTCACCGCGCGGGGGGTCCCTGGCTCACCCTCGGGTACGAGTTCGGCGGCATCGGCGCGCGCGCCGGCTCTGACGGCCCCGACGCGACGGGGGCGTACTTCCTCGGTGGCCGCTCCGTCATCCCCCAGCTCGAGCCCCTCGAGGCGCAGCTCCCCTTCGTCGCTGAACGGTGCGGGCTCGTCCCCGACAGCGGCGGGCCGGGCCGATGGCGCGGCGGCCTCGGCGTCGAGATGGCGGTGCGGCTGACGGCGCCTGCGGAACTGACCGTACGCGGTGACCGCATCCTCCTGCCGCCCCCCGGCGTGCAAGGGGGGCACCCGGGGCGGCCCGGGTTCTTCGCCGTCGAGCGGGCCGACGGCACATGGGAGCAGCTGGCGGCCCGCCAGCAGCACGTCGCCCTCCAGCCGGGCGACGTGTTCGTGATCCGCACGTCAGGCGGCGGGGGGCTGGGGCCGCCCGAGGACCGCCCACGCGACGCCGTAGTCGACGACATCAGGGAGGGCCGGGTGAGCGAGGAGGGCGCGCGCCGCGACTACGGCGTGGACGCGTGACCGAGCGGCGGTGCTTCCTCGGCGTCGACGTCGGGGGGACCTTCACCGACGTCGTGCTCGGCGACAGCGACGGGCGGGTGGCGTTCGCCAAGGTCACCACGACGCCCGCCGACCCGCGCGATGGCGTCGCCGCCGGCATCGAACGCATCCTCACGGACCACTCCGTCCGCCCTGAGCAGGTGGCGCGGCTCGTCCACGGCACCACGCTGTCGACCAACGTGATCCTCGAACAACGGGGCGCGGACGTCGCGTTCATCACCACCCGTGGGTTCGGTGACATGGCGCGGCTCGGTCGCGAGTTCCGCCAGGAGGACGAGCGGTTCAACCTGTCGTTCAGGCCACCGCCCCCACCGGTGCCGCGGCACCGTACGTTCGAGGTGCGCGAACGCGTCGACGCCCGCGGTCAGGTTCTCCTCGCGCCAACGGCCGACGACCTCGACGACGTCGCACGCCAGGTGGCGGCCACCGGGGCCGGCGCCGTTGCCGTGTGCCTGCTCAACGCCTACGCCAACCCTGCGCACGAACGCCTCGTGGCCGACGCATGCCGCGTTGCCCTCGGGGAGTCCGCCTTCGTCGTCACGTCGTCGGAGGTGTGGCCGGAGCTGCGCGAGTACGAGCGGGCGATGACCACCATCATGTGCGCCACGGTCGGCCCCGTGATGGCTGGCTACCTCGCCGGCCTCGGCAGGCGCCTCGCGCAGATGGGGCTGCGGTGCCCGATCGAGATCATGGACTCGAGCGGGGGCGTCATGTCGGCGGAGCGGGCGGCCCGGCGGCCCATCTACACGGTGGAGTCGGGGGGCGCGGCGGGCGTCATCGCCGCCGGGTTCATCGGCGGGCTGACCGGTGACAGCGAGATCCTGTCGTTCGACATGGGCGGCACGACGGCGAAGACCGCGGTCGTGCGCGGCGGGAGGCCGGCGATCACCCACGACTTCCATGTCGGGGGCGCGAGCAGTGGCGGCGGCCATCGCCGCAGCGACGGCTACCCGGTGAAGATCCCTGTCGTCGACGTGGCCGAGGTGGGCGCAGGTGGCGGCAGCATCGCGACGGTGGACTCGGGCGGCGGCCTCCACGTCGGCCCGCGCTCGAGCGGTTCGGTCCCCGGCCCGGCGTGCTACGCGCGCGGCGGCACGGACGCGACGGTGACCGACGCCAACCTCCTGCTCGGCTACCTGCACGCAGGCGACCTGAGCGGCGGCGTACGCCTGTCACGCGAGCTCGCCGAGGAGGCCGTACGGGCGCACGTCGCCGTGCCGCTCGGCCTCGACGTCATCAGCGCCGCCCGCGCCGTGCACGACGTGGCGAACGCGACGATGGCGGCGGCCCTGCGCGTCGTGACCGTGCAACGCGGCGTCGACCCGCGCGCCTTCGCCCTCATCGCGTTCGGAGGAGCAGGCCCCATGCACGCCGCCGAGCTGGCGTCGACGTTCGGCATCGGGCGCGTCGTCATCCCACGCGCCGCCGGCGTGGCGTCGGCGCTCGGGCTGATCACGGCCGACCTCGTCGTCGATCGCGTGCGTACCTGGATCGTCGCCCTCGAGACGTGCGACCCGGCCGCGCTCGATCGCGCGTTCACGGACCTCGAACAGGACGCCGCGTCCGAACTCCCGGTCGGCAGCGGTGAGCTGGCGTTCGCCCGCATGGCGGACGTGCGCTACCGCGGCCAGGCCCACCAGTTGACGGTGCCCGCCCCGTCCGGCCCGGCGACCGTGGCGGCGCTCGAGGCGATCGGCACCGCGTTCGCCGAGGAGTACCGCCGGGCCTACGGCGTCGATGGGTCGGGGCCGACCGAGCTGGTCAACCTGAGGGTGAGGGCGCTGCGGAAGGTGGAGAAGCTGGTCCCGGTGGCGGCCAGTCGCGCCGAGGGGCCGGCCCCTCTGCCCGCGTCGCGCCGGGGCGTGTGCTTTGCGGGTTCGGCGTTCACCGACGTCCCCGTGTTCGCGTGGGACAGCGCCCGCCCGGGCGACAGGCTGGCCGGGCCGCTCGTCGTCGAGGGCTCCGACACCAGCGTGGTCGTGCCGCCGGGGTTCGACGTCGAGGTGGATTCCTGGTGCAACCTCGCCCTCCTGGCACGGGACGGATAACCTTCGGGGAAAGATTCTTAGTCCTAAGGGAGGCCGGGATGGCTGACGCGGAGTTCGATCTGATCGTCCGCAACGGGTTCGTCGTCGACGGCACCGGGCTCCCCCGCCGCCGCGTCGACGTCGGCGTGCGCGACGGGAAGGTGGCCAAGTTGGGCCACCTCGAGGGCCGCACGGCAGTGGAGGTGATCGACGCCGACGGCATGATCGTCGCTCCGGGGATCGTCGACGTGCACACGCACTACGACCCGCAGATCACGTTCGACCCGTACGCGACCATGTCGTGCTTCCACGGTGTCACCACGGTTGTCGCTGGCAACTGCGGCTTCTCCGTCGCGCCCGTCCGTGCCGCGGACCGCGCCTTCATCGAGGGCATCTTCGCCGCGGTGGAGAACATGGACCCGATCGCCCTCAGCGGCGTGCGCTGGGACGAGGCCGAGTCGTTCCCCGCCTTCCTCGAGAGCCGCCGGGGCCGCCTCGGCATCAACTTCGCCTGCTACATCGGCCACTCCAACCTCCGCGTCCAGGTCATGGGCAGCGACGCGGCGGTGTCGCGCGCGGCAACGCCGGCCGAGGTCGACGCCATGCGCGCCCTGCTCGCAGATGCCATGCAGGCGGGCGCCGCCGGCGTGTCGTCGTCGGCCGCGCCCACCCACCTCGACATCGCCGGGCGCCCGGTCCCGTCGCGTTTCGCGGAGCACGACGAGCTGCTGGCCCTCGCCGAGGAGGTCGGCCGCTACGGCTCGGGGTCGGTGGCGTACCTGCCGTTCAGCGCCATCGGCGGCATCGACAAAGACGACGAGGACTTCCTCATCGCCCTCGCCAAGGCGAGCGGCCTCCCCGTCGTGATCCAGGGCCTCGGCGGGCGCAACAAGACCGACGCCCCGACGGCGACGTGGGAGGCGTCGGTGGACTTCCTCGAACGGGCGACCGCCGAGGGGGCGCCGGTGTACTCCATGCTCATCTCCCGCCCGTTCGACCGCCGCGTCGTCATCGGCCCGGAGAACCTGCACTACCTGTCGGTGGCCAGCTGGGTGCACATGCTCGGCCTCCCCCATGCCGAACGGGTGGCGTTGCTCCGCGACCCACGGGCACGCGACGAGTTGCGCTCCGCCGTCGAGCACTACAACCGCGACCCGGCGAAGGGGACCACGAACCCGCCGCCGCGCTGGTGCGACGTGTACGTCGACCACGTCGCGCTCGCCGAGCACCGCGACCTCGAGGGGTTGTCCATCGAGGAGCTTGCGGCCAAGGAGGAGCGGGCGCCCGCTGACGTGATGCTCGACCTGGCGCTGTCGGAGGACCTCGCCACCGAGTTCCGCTGGCGCACCGAGAGCCCCGAGTGGACCGACGCCGTGCGCACGGCGCAGCGCGACCCGCGCATGATCATCGGGATCTCCGACGGCGGCGCCCACCTGGCCCGGGACGACGGGGCCGACTGGTCGTCGTACTTCCTGCGCCGGTGGGTGCTCGACCGGGGGGTGTGGAGCCTCGAAGAGGGCATCAGGCAGATCACGCAGGTCCCGGCGACCGTCGTCGGGCTGGCCGACCGCGGCGTGCTGGCGGTCGGCAAATGGGCCGACATGATGGTCTTCGACCCCGAGACGATCGGTCCGTGGAAGAAGGAGTTCGTCCGCGACCTGCCGGGCAACGTCGGGCGGTTCAAGGCGTGGGGCCAGGGCGTCAAGGCCACCGTCGTCAACGGCCAGCCGATCGTGGTCGACGGGGAGCTGACCGGGCGCCTGCCCGGCCACGTCGTGCGGCCGAGCTGAATGGACCACGACGCCTTCTTCTCCCGCCTGGCGCGCGTGGGGCTGCTCCTCGACGCGTTCCAGGAGCGGTGCTTCGACCGCTTCGGGCTGCGGTTCATCGACTACTCCGTCCTGCGCGTGCTCGAGCTCGAGGGGCCGCCGCACGAGCTGTCGCCGACCCGCCTGAGCGAGCTCGTGGTGCGCTCGAGCGGGGGCATGACGCAGATCCTCGACCGCCTCGAACGCGCCGGCCTCGTGACCAGGCGCCCGGACCGGTCCGACCGGCGCAAGGTGACCGCCCGGCTGACCGCGGCCGGGTTGCGCCTCGTGCGGCGCGCCAACCGGGCGTGGGTGGCGCAGAAGGAGGAGCTGCTTGCCGGTGTCGGCCCGGCGGAGTTCGGGCGCCTCGACGAGGCGGTGTGGGAGCTGCTCGAGCGGCTCGACGCCGGCCTCGACGACCGGGCGGCGGCGGCGCGCTGATGCAGGTCTACCGCTTCGACGAGGCCGAGTGGCACGTCCCGATGGCCGAGGGGACCGATCCCGACGCGGCGGCCGACGCGGGGCGCAAGGGGGCGCGCCGGAGGTTCCTCGCGCAGGGCGACAGCGGGTTCTACGCGCAGGTGGTGGAGATGCCGCCGCAGTTCGAGGCTCCCGCTCATAGCCACAGTCACGCCGAGGTGTTCATGGTGCTGGAGGGCTCGTGCACCTTCAACGGTGAGGAGCTGCGGGCCAACGACATGACCGTCGTGCCCGCGGGCGCGGCCTACGGCTTCACCGCCGGCCCGGACGGGCTGCGGTTCCTCGTCGTGCGCACGGGCGCCGCCAGCTACGCGGGCGCGTGAGCACGCCCTGGGTCTTCGACGCCGACGGCCACGTCGTCGAGCCGGCGCGCGTCTGGGAGCACCACCTCCCCGCCAGGTACCGGAGCTACGCGCCGCGCGTGCTGCAGGAGGACGACCACTTCCGGTTCATCTGCAACGACCGCCTGTCGTTCCGGATCGCCGGCAGGGCCGACTCCCTCGCCGCGCCCGGGCAGACGCCGCACAAGTCCGATGACCCGAGCCCGGCGTCGGGGGCGGTGGACCCGGCGGCGCGCCTGGACGACATGGCCACCGATCTCATCTCCCGGGCCGCGCTGTACCCGACCTACGGGCTGATGATCCAGGGCGTGACCGAGCGCGAACCTGCGCTCGCCCTGTGCCGGGCGGTCAACGACTGGCTGGCCGAGTACTGCGCCGGCGCGCCGCACCAGCTCATCGGTGCGGGCGTGGTGCCCATGACCGACGCCGGTGACGCGCTGGGCGAGGCCAGGCGCTGCATCGAGGAGCTCGGCTTCCGCGGCGTGTGGCGCCGGCCCGAGCAGTTCCCCGGCATCCCCCCGCTCCACGACCCGTCCTATGAGCCCCTGTGGGGGTACCTGGCGGAGACGGGCGCCGCGTTCGCCTTCCACCCGGGCGTCAACGGCCTCGTCCCCTACGGCTACCTGCAGGACCGCTACGGCGACTACTTCAGCGCCATCCACGCCGTCCACTTCCCCGCCGAGCAGGTGATGGCGCTCACGACGATGGTCGCCTACGGCATCCTCGAACGCCACCCTTCCCTCAAGGTTGCGTTCCTCGAGTGCGGCGCGGCGTGGGCCGTGCCCTACGTGCACCGGTTGGACGAGCACCTGTCGACATTCGGGTTCGACCGCGGTCGGCTCACCCTGCGGCCGTCGGAGTACTTCGGGCGCCAGTGCTTCGTCTCCGCCGAGGACGTCGAGCCCGGGCTGGCACTGGCCGTCCGGTCGTTCCCGGGGTCCGTGGTGTTCGCGTCCGACTACCCGCACGCCGACGGCACGTTCCCGGGCTCGACCAAGGCGCTGGTCGAGACCGCCGAGCTCACCGCTGACGAGGTGCACGCGGTGATGGCCGGCAACGCCGAGCGGTTGTACGCGCTGGCATGACGGCGAACCCCTGGGACGGCTGGTCGCCGATGGGCGTGTTCGACGCCATCTTCACGGCGCGCGCCACGCGTGTCTACACACCGCGGCCGGTCCCCGACGACGTGCTCGCCAAGGTCCTGCGCGCCGCCACGTTCGCCAGCAGCTCGGGCAACACCCAGCCGTGGGAGTTCGTCGTGATCACCGACGACGGCCTGAAGCAGCAGCTGAAGTCCGTGCTCGCCGCCGCCTTCGCGGGAGTGGACGCCACGCGCGCCCAGCCCGAGGACCAGCTCGTCGACGGGGCGGGGCGGGCGGTGACGGGCAACGCGGCGGTCGAGAATGTCGACCGTGCCGGCGCCGTCGTGATGGTGTTCTGGAACCCCGACCGCGGCGCGCGCTTCGTGGGCCAGTACGAGGAGAACCCCGATGGCACGTTCCGCGAGGCGCGCACCTTCCCCGGTGCCGGGCGAGGGACGAGCCTGTTCCCCGCGTGCCAGAACATGATCCTCGCCGCACAGGCGCTCGGCCTGCAGTCGCTGTTCACGACCTTCTTCGGGCTCGTCGAACGTGAGGTCAAGGAGCTGCTGCACGTCCCGGCACGGATGTTCCTCGAGGCCGCCGTGTTCCTCGGCTACGGCGACGAGGCGCTGGGCCGCCCCAGGCGCCGGCCGCTCGCCGAGGTCGTGCATATGAACGACTGGGCCGCGCCATGGGCCGGCCCGCCGGAGGTGAACTGGTGAGCGAGCTACCGAAGATCGTGTCCGCCGACGACCACGTCGTCGAGCCGGCCAACGTCTGGCAGGACCGGCTGCCGGCGAAGTACCGCGACATCGGGCCCCGCGTCGTGCGCGCGCCGGCCGACATGTCGTTCTTCGGCGGCAAGTTCACGTACACGATGGGAGGTGACGGCCCCCTCGCCGATTGGTGGCTGTACGAGGACCTGCAGTGGCCGCACACGCGCCTCGGGGCGTGCGCGGGGTTCCCGCCCGAAGAGGTGAAGGTGGCGCCGATCACCTACGACGAGATGCGCCCCGGCTGCTTCCGCCAGAAGGAACGGCTCGACGACATGGACCTCAACTGGGTCGACGCGTCGTTGTGCTTCCCGACGTTCCCTCGGTTCTGCGGGCAGACGTTCCTCGAGGCCAAGGACAAGGACCTGGCGCTGCTGTGCGTCCGTGCCTACAACGACTGGATGGTCGAGGAGTGGTGCGCTGGGTCGGGCGGCCGGCTCGTCCCGCTGTGCCTCATCCCCCTGTGGGACCCGCAGCTCGCCGCCGCCGAGGTCCGCCGCAACGCTGGGCGCGGCGTGCGCGCCGTGTGCTTCAGCGAGCAGCCCCCGCACCTGGGGCTGCCGTCGGTGCACGACCGCGACCGGTACTGGGAGCCGTTCGTCGCCGCGTGCGCGGAGACGGGGACGGTGATCTGCATGCATAGCGGCTCGGGCTCGAAGATGCCGTCGACGTCGCCCGACGCACCGCCGGCCGTCGGCTCCACGCTGACCCACGAGCTGGCAGAGCAGTCCCTCGCCGACTGGCTGTTCTCGGGGTTGCTCGTGCGCCACCCAGACCTGGTGATCACCTACTCCGAGGGGCAGATCGGCTGGGTCCCCTACATCCTCACGCGCGCCGACCGCATCTGGGAGCACAACCGCGGGTGGAACGAGGTCCGCGACCTCGTGCCCGAGCCGCCGAGCACGTACTACTGGGGTCGGGTGTACGGGTGCTTCTTCGAGGACCCGGCCGGCCTCGCCCAGCTCGACGCCATCGGCCCCGACCAGGTCACGTTCGAGGTCGACTACCCACACGCGGACGGCACATGGCCGAACACGCGCGCCGTGGCGGAGAAGATGTTCGCCGGGCTCGACGACGCGACGGTGCGCAAGCTCACGCGCGACAACACCATCCGCATGTTGGGCCTGAAGCGCTGATCGGCCCGCCCTACCCGGTCGGCTCCCCCGGGAACGAGAAGAGCGGCTTCCATGGCGACCCGTCCGGGTCGGCCGCCTGGTCCGCGGGGGACGCGCCCTGGCTGGCCCACTTCGCTTCGTACGGCAGGGCGTGGAACAGCACGCGGTCGCCCGAGCGGTACAGCGACGACGGCGACCAGTCCGGGTAGTCCGAACCGGGCGGCACGGAGGCAGCCGGCGCGTGGTCGGTCGGGAGCACGGGGCCGAGCAGCTCCCACGGGCTCTGCCAGGAGTACTGCACCTGCGCCATCGGGTCCTGCCCGGAGTTGTACCACTTGGCCTGGTACACGTAGCCCTGCCGCACGACCTTGTACGCCGACGCGTACGGCACCGTCGGGGACCACAGCGGGTACGGGGCCTTGGCCGGGTCCGTCACCGCGGGCGGGGGCGCGTCGGACGGCGTGCCGGCGCGCACGGCGCTGGCGTTGAACTGGCTGAACGTGTGCGAGAACGCCAGCGCCCCCTGCGCCGTGCCGCTGCACGTGTTGGAGTTCACGCCAACGCGGGCGAACGCCGAGCCGCACTGGCGGTCGCGGTTGAGGGACCAGAACGACAGCCGCCCCAGGCGCACCGCGGTCGCGAAGCGCGCCAGACCCTGGGCGTCGCCGACCGTGAACCGCTGGCCCTGGACGTCGTTCTGCCCGATCATCACGGTCACGCCCATGTGCTGCCACGCGTCGGTCCCGCTCATCTCGACGCCGTAGCGGTGGAACCGGTCGGCGACCTGGCGCTGGGCCGCCGTCGCAGCGTCCTCGACCTCGCCGATCATCGAGTGCCCGCTCGGTGGCGACGCCGAGAAGTCCATCGCCATCACGTTCACGCCGGTGATGCTCACCCCGGCGCGCAGCATGGCGTCGACGACCGCGAGGGCGTTGTCCTGGAGACCGGACGGCTCCACGGGGAGGGTCAGCCACACGCCGAGCGGTTGGTGGGCGGTGGCGGCCGCCGCCTCGACCGCATGGACGGCCGCGGCCTGGCGCTGCACGGCCGAGAAGTCGCCGAGGGCGGTGCCCTCGACGTCGAGGTCGATCACGCGTAGGTGGTACGCGGCGATGACGGCCTGGTAGGCGCGGGTGAGCGCACCCGTGTCCTGGCATGCGACCGAGAGGTCCGTGTTGGCCCGGCCACCGAACGACACGATCGGTAGGGCACCGTCCTGGGCCAGCTGGGCCAGCCGTGAGCTCAGGGCGACGGACTGGTCGGCCGCAGACAGGCTCCCGATGGCGCCCCAGCTCGGCGCGCACCCGGCGCCCGGCTGGGCGACGACGAACCCGAGCACCACCTGCCGGGCGGTATTCGCGGCGGGGTCCTGGAACGAGTAGAGGGGTGTGAGCGTGGCGTCGACATAGGGTGCGAACCACGTCCCCTGGACGGCGGCCGGCGCGGCGTGCAGTCGGTTGCGCACGGCGTACGCCGCTCCCCCGACCGCCGCGGCCAACACCACGACCGCGATCGCCACCCGCAACGGGGACAACCGCGCCACCGGCTCGTCATCGATGAAGGCGGTGGCATCAGACATGGGCGAACTCCTCCGGACGGGCGATGAGGTAGCCCTGGCCGAGGGCCACCCCGAGCTCGGTCGCCGCGTCACGATCGTCCTCGTCCTCGAGGCCGCACGCCACGACCGCGCAGGCATGCTCGTCCGCGGCGCGCACGAGCGCGGCAACCTGCGCCCGCCGGGCGCGGTCGCCCGCAAGCCCGACGACCACACGCCGGTCCAACTTCACGTACCTGGGCGACAGCTCCATCAGCACGCTCAGGCTCTTGTGGCCGACATCGGCGTGCTCCACGGCGAGCGACACGTTGGCAGGGAGCAGCGACCGGAGCCGGCGCAGCTCGGGGGGGACGTCGCTCGTGGACGGTTCGGTCACCTCGACGACGATGTGGCGCCCCGGCGCGGCCAGCAGGTGGCGCACGTTGGCGTCGGCCTCGAGCAGGCGCGGGGACGCCTTGACCGCGAGCCAGGCGTCGTCGGGGAGGTTCCCCGCCGCGCTCAGGGCGGCGCGCACGAGCAGGCCTTCGAGCGCGGTCGCCGTGCCGGCGGCCACGGCGTCGCTGAGCCAGCGCTCGGGGCTCGTCCCGTCCGCGAAGCGGGCGAGTGCCTCGTAGCCCACGGTGGCCCCGGACGTGAGCGACACGACGGGCTGGAAGACGATCCGGAACTCGTCAGGGTTGGGCAGGCGCGCCGGCTCGCTGGGCGCGAGCGGTGCGGCGGTGGACCGCCACGGCGGCCGGCTGGGGCCGACCTGGAGGACCGTGCGCCAATCGGGCGCGGGTGGCGCCTCCCCTGTCGAGCGGCGTCGCCGACGTTTGGGCTCGGCGGGCACGTACAGCAGGCCCTTGACGTGGACCCAGGCGTCGACGATGGAGTTACGCGGCCCGATGAACGCGCCGATGGCGTACAGGGCGAGCGCCCCGTTGAGCGCGGCGTAGGCCATGTTGATGCGCCTCGTGTGGTCGTAGGCGACCAGGAACGTGAAAGCGGCGAGGGCCACGACCAGGTACGGGGTGATCACGAACAGCGGCGCTGAGACCGTGCGGTCGCGCACCTTCGGCGTCCGGGTGAACGTGCCCTTGGACGCGGTGATCGCCTGCACGGCCGTCGCCACGACGCCCGCCAGGTTGACGGGCAGCAGGATCAGGTTGAAGCCGTAGATGCGCGCCACGTCGGACCGCTTGTAGCCGCAGTAGCGCAGGTCCGACGCGATCGCCCAGAAGTACGGCAGGGCGAGCACGAACAGCCACGGGCTGATCAGGGTGGCGTTGAAGGGGAAGGCGAGCAGCAGGAGCAGGCTGAGCGAGCTCCACGCGATCGACGCCATGTAGTTGGTGCGCAGGAACAGCTCGCCGAAGCGGGTCCGGGCGCCTGCGGCGCGGCGTGCCCGCACCTGCAGCCGGAGCTTGGGCAAGATGATGAGCCCACCGGTCGCCCACCGCTGGCGCTGGATGCACAGCGACCCGAAGTCCGAAGGCGTGGCGCTGTAGCTGAGCCGCTCCGGGGAGTTGAGCAGGCGCCAGCCGTGGACACCGAGGTCGACGGTGGACTCGGTGTCCTCGATCACCGTCCGGTCCTTGATGTAGGAACGGACTTCCCAGTCGCCCAGGTACGACGTGGCGACGATGTCGTCGAGGGCCCGCTTGCGGATCACGGCGTTGGCGCCGACCCAGAACGTGGCGTCGTAGTAGGTGAGGCCCTGGTGGACGAGGTGCTGGAGGTCGGTCGTCGCGCCGGCGATGCGCTCGAGCCGGGTCGCCGACCCCGGGAAGGCGCTGTAGGGCGTCTGGGCGATCGCGACGTCCCGGTGCTCCTGTTGCTCGAGCAGGTGCACGAGGCGCAGGCAGTACTCGGGCAGCAGCACGCTGTCGGCGTCGAGCGTGAGCACGTAGTCGGGCGAGGGGACCGCCAGGTCGGCCGGGCCCGAATCGACGCGCACGAGGGCGACGCCCGCGACCGTGTGCGCCTCGCGGTAGCCGTGCCCCATCAGGCCGATGTAGCTGTTGAGGTTCATCGCCTTGTTGGGCTCGTGGGAGAGCGAGATGTAGCGCTTGCGCTGGAACGACGACAGCTCGGCCTTGAACGTCCACGCCAGGCGGCGGTAGAGCTGACGAGCCCGGTGCAGCGGGAACGAGGCGCCGTCGGCGGCGGCCTGGCGCAGCGCCGTTGCGACGGTCACCATGTCGTCGGCCAGTTGACGCAGCACCTCGTTGGCGACGAAGGCGTCGACGTGGTCCACGATGTCTTCGCCAGCGGCCAGGTTCTCCAACCATGCCGCGGCCGTCTCGTACTCCGCGGCCAACGACGCGATCCCGGCGCCGTCGATGCTGCCGCCCGGGGGCACCGACGCCTCGAACGCGTCGAGCGCGTCGGCGAAGTGCGTGGCGGGCCCGGCGAGGAGGTCCTCGACCTCCCGTGGGAGCGACTCGGCCGCGGCGAGCAGTTCGCGGTCGCGCCGGGTGCGCGGTGCCGGCGGGTCGTCGATGAGCAGCACCACGCGGATGTCGGGGTACTCCTGGAGGGCGGCCGTGAGCAGCGCGTTGCGGATCACGCGGGCGTCTTCGCGGTAGGAGGGCACGAGCGCGGTCAGGGTCGGTGCCGCCCGGTCGTAGAAGTCGTCGAGCGCGGCGCGCGTCGCCCGGTGGTGGGCGCGGGCGCGGTAGAAGAAGCCGAGCCGGGCCAGCAGGTAGGCCACGGTCGACGCCGACAGCGCGGTCACGATCAGCAGGTACACGATCGCTTCGGCGCGCCCGACCGCGTTCGACTGCGCCCGGCTGAGCAGGTCCTGGAAGACCCACGTGACGGTGTAGCCGAACCAGGCAACGACCGTGACGACGATCGCCATCCTCGCCATCCCGACCCGCCGGTCACTGATGGGCGGGGGCACGGCCGGGATGGGCTTGGTGCGCCGGTCGTGGCCCCACTGGCGGCGCTTCCTGGGCCGGCTGGCGCGCGCCGGCGCCACGGGCTCCGCGTTCGGGGGGGACGAGTGGAGCTCGTCGGCGGCATGGAGCTCGTCGGGGGCGTGGAGCTCGTCGGCGGCATGGAGCTCGTCGGCGGCATGGAGCTCGTCGGCGGCATGGAGCTCGTGGGGGGCGTGGGGCTCGTCGGCCCCCGCCTGGGGTTCGTCTGCCGCCGGCTGGGGCGGGTCGGGCCTCTCGGCCTCGGCGATCGGGTCCCCGGGTTCGGTGGTCACAGCGTCCTCTCGCGTCGAATCCGCACCGGCGCGCGGCCGCCCGCGGTCACCTTTGTCGGGCCGCGGCGGCGGTCGTGGCCCGGTGTTCCTATCGGCACGCCCGGGCGGCCCGTGAGCGCGGGCAGACTCGAGAGGTGGGGAATGACGCGTTCCCAGCGGGGTTCTTCGACCGGGCCGACCCTGGCGTCGACGCCGACTTCTACTCGTGGCCGCGCCTCGTCACCCACATCGACGACGGCGCCATCGCGGCGGTCGGCGCCCTCTACGACGAGCTCGGCCTTGGGGGCGACGTCCTCGACCTCATGGGCTCGTGGGTCTCGCACTTCCGCACGCCGCCGGCCCGCCTGACCGTGCTCGGGATGAACGCCCAGGAGCTCGCCGCCAACCCCGCCGCCAACTCCACGGTGGTGCACGACCTGAACACCGACCCCCACCTCCCCTTCGCCGATGCGTCGTTCGACGCAGCCGTGTGCTGCGTCTCGGTGGACTACCTCGTGCGGCCCATCGAGGTGTTCGGCGACGTGGCGAGGGTCGTGCGGCCAGGAGGGGCGTTCGTCTGCACCTTCTCCAACCGCTGCTTCCCCACAAAGGCCATCCGCGGCTGGCTGTACGCCGACGACGACCAGCGCTGCGCCATCGTGCGCCGCTACTTCGAGCTCGCCGGCGGGTGGAACGCGCCCCACGCCGAACGGCGCACCCCGCTCGCCCACCCCGGCGACCCGCTCCTCGCCGTATGGGCACGCCGGGCCTGACCACCGTCGGGCACGGGACGCTCGACGCCACCGCGTTCGGCACGCTGGTCACGGCCGCCGGGACCGGCACGCTGGTCGACGTGCGCTCCTTTCCCGGGAGCCGGCGCCACCCCCACTTCGGGCGCGAGCAGATGGAGCAGTGGCTCCCCGCACTCGGCGTGGCCTACCAGTGGGAGCGGGCGCTTGGGGGGTTCCGAAAGCCGCAGGTGGGATCGCCGAACGTGGCGCTGCGCCACCCCGCCTTCCGCGGGTACGCCGACCACATGCGCACGGCAGAGTTCCGCGCCGCCGTGGACCGCCTGGTCGCCGCCGCGGCGGCGCAGGCCATCACGGTGATGTGCTCGGAGACCCTGTGGTGGCGGTGCCACCGCCGGCTGCTCGCCGACGTGCTCGTCCTGGCGCGCGGCGTTGACGTGCACCACCTGCGCCACGACGGGCGGACGGAGCCGCACCGCGTCACCGAGGGCGCGCGGCTCGCCGACGACGGCCTGCCGGTGTACGACGCCGGCGTGCTGCTGTAGGCGTGCTGCTCTACGTTGGCGGGGATGGGCCGCATCGAGTACTCGACCCTGCCCGTGCCCGCGTTCCTCGAGCACACGGTGATCGTGCACGCGGGCGCCGTCGACTTCGGCGTGGAGTACCGGCTGCTCGACGAGGCCACCATCCTGGCGGCGTACGGCCCCGACGCCCGCGCCAAGTTCGGCGGCGTGCGGCCGGCCGGCATGGCCGAGGTCGTCGAGGAGGACGGCGTCTCGCTCCACGTCTTCGACGCGGCGACCGGGGAGGAGCGGCTGCGCTTCGACTGCTTCGCCGATGCGCCGCACTACCACCTCCTGGCACCGGCGCGGTCGCACAACGTCGTGGTCGAGCACGACCCCTCGGACGGACCGCTGCTCGAGTGGGCGCTCGACCGGCTCTCGACGTCCCTGCCGGCTCTGCTCGAGGAGGCGGGGGCGGCCGACCTGGCGGCGCGCCTCGACCCCGGGGCGGTCGTAGCCGGGCTGGCGACCGCCCGCCACGTCGCCCGCTACGTCGAGGCTGCGGGGCAGCCGGTCGCGGCATCCTGACGGGCGGGCCCCGGCATCCTGACGGGGGGCCCCGGCGTGCTGTTCGGGCGGCCTGCGGCGGGCCGGCCACGGGCGCAGCCGCAGGTGGCAGCATGGGCACATTCCGCCGGACCAGAAGGGGGCGCCGTGTCGCTGACCACGACCAGCCAGGAATGGCTCACGGGGACGGGCTCACGGGGCCTCGCCGCCGTCGTCACGCGCCGGCACATCGCCGCCGAGACGAGCACCGATGTGGACAACATCTGCTCGACGATCGCCGGCGACGTCTTCTTTGCCGTACCCGTCCGCACCCGGGCCGGCCAGGAGTTGCGCCCGGGCACGGTGCTCTCCGGCCCCGAGCAGGTCCGTGGCTACTACGAGGGCAGGTCGGGCTCGTACGTCGTCAAGGAGTCGGCGCAGGTGAAGAGCATCACGACCGACTGGTACGTGTTCAACGAATCTGCGGCCACGCTGCTCGGCACGGGCCGCGTCGGTGACGTGGACGCCACCGGTCGCGAGTGGGTGGTCAATTCGGCGGTGCTGTTCCCCGCCGCGCCCGACGGCATCCGCGGGGAGATCTGTGCCACACGCCTGCCGATGGACGACGTCATCCGCGGCACGGCGCCCGTCGCGCCGCCAGGCCGCTCGTCGCTGGACGCCGAACGGGCGCACGGCGCCCTCCTCGACCGCTTCGCCGGCGCCGTGCGTTCCGGCGACTGGGCGGCCGCGGCGCAGGAGATGAGCGAGGGCCACACCCTGGCGGTGCGCATCGACCCCCTCAACGCCGCACCGGCCGTGCACGCCGCGACGGGGCGCGACGAGTCGCGGGTATTGCTGGCGGCCATCTTCGGCGATGCGGACGACCTCACCCTCATGGTCCGCATCGCGACAGAGTGGTACGTCTTCGCCGAGTACCTCGTCGAGCTCAGCGGCGCGACGAGGCGCATCGCCCTCACCCAGCCCATCGAGGACGGTCGGGTGATCGGGACCTACGGCTACGGCCGCGACGAGCCGTAGGTCACTCGTCGAAGACCTGCAGCTCCGGGTGGTCGTCGAGGGTGTAGTCGTTGACGAGGTCGTCGACGAGGTGGGTCGGGGCGACCACGTCCAGGGCGTCGAGGTCCCACCCGCCGCGCTGGTGCGCGGACCGCTCGCGCTCGGGCTCGCTCAAGCGTGACACCGTGTCGCCGGCGATGTGGAACGTGCGCCCGTTGACGTTGCGCGCCGCGTCCGTGCACAGCCACACGACCATGGGTGCGATCTTCCGTGGGCTGATGACCTCGGGGTCGAACACCGGCCGGGCCGCCGTCCCCGGTTTCGGCCCCATGGTGAGCTCCATCAGCCGCGCCCACCGCGCCGTCATGACTGAATAGTCCGAGGTCGACCGCCCGGCCGCCAGGGGCCGGATGGCGTTGCAGCGGACACCGAAACGCCCGAGCTCGCGCGCCACCGTCCGCGTCAGGCCGACGACACCCTCCTTCGCGGCCGCATAGGCAATGTTGGAAGGGTGGCCGAACCCTGAACCCGAGCTGGTGTTGATGATCACCCCCGAGCGTTGCCTGCACATATGCGGCGCCGCGCTGCGGATCATGGCGAAGTACCCCTTGAGGTTGACGTCGACCGTGACGTCCCACTCCTCCTCGGTGAACCGCCACAGGTCGTTGATGCGCCCCGCCGTCGCGTTGTTGACCAGGATGTCGAGCCGCCCGAAGGCATCGACCGCGGCAGCGACGATCTCGCCCGCGCCGTCCCACGTCGCCGACGATGTGTTGGCGACGGCTGTGCCACCGGCGGCGCTGATCTCGGCGACGACCGACGCGGCGTCCGCGCCGGCGCGCGTGCCGAGGTCGTTGACGAGCACGGACGCCCCTTCTTTCGCCAGCAATAGGGCGTGCTCGCGGCCGATGCCGCCTCCGGCCCCCGTCACGATCGCGACCTTGCCGTCGAGCCGTCCCATGCGCGCCTCCGTCGTTCAGCCGGGCAGGAGCCCCCACTCTCGCGCAAGGTCCTGGACCTCGATCGTGGCCCCGTTGGCGAACGTGCCGGGCGGGGCATCGAGGATCCGGGCCGTCGCCTCGCCGATCAACTCGACCGGCGCCCCCCGGTCGGCGACGAAGGCCAGCTTCTCCCCCGCCGCGCGGACCCGTTCCGTCGTCACGAAGCCCGGTTGCACGTTGTAGAAGCGCAGCTCCGGGTGCTCGACCGCGAGCTGAGCGGCGATGCGGGTGAACGCCGCTTTCGAGACGCCGTACACCGCCGCCCACCCACCCTCGCCCGCCCGCCTCGTCGGCGGCTCGTACCCCGCGGCGCTCGTCATGCCCACGATGGTGCCCGTGCCCCTCCCCACCATGTGGCGCAGGACGGGCTGGGTGAAGATGAGCTGCGCGGTGACGTTGCCGAACACCCGCTTGGCGATGTCGTCGGGTGCCGTGTCGAGGAACAGCTCGGTGCTCCCGGGGCCGACGTAGATTGCGTTGTTGAGCAACAGGTCGACGTGGCCGAGCGCGGCGATCGCCTCTTCGGCGGCGGGGACGAGCCGCTCAGCGTCGAGGAGGTCGAGCACCACCGGTGTCGCACGGCCTCCCTCCGCTTCGATCAACGCGACCGTCGAGTCGAGGCTGCCCGGCGCGACCGCCACTTCCGGCATGGCGCGTGCTTCGGGGAGCGCGGCGCTGTCGCCCTCGTGCCGCGTCCGGCCGGTGACCACAAGGTCGTACCCGCGGCGGGCGAGGGCGACCGCCGTGGCCCGCCCGATGCCACGGGTCGCCCCGGTGATGATCGCCGTCTTCGACGTGGTGCCCTCCCGCGGGTGGTCGGACCCGAAGCGTCGCGCAGGCGACGCGGCCGGCACCAGGCGACGTCGCCGGCACGCACGACCGGGGCGGTCCGCCTAGCGTGGCCAGAGTGCACTCGCGCGTCCCCGCCCACCGCTGATGCGCGCGCTCCTGCCCGTCGCGCGTGACGACGTGGACCTGTTGGAGGCGTACGCCACGCCGGACCGACAGGGCCGGCCGTTCGTCCGGTGCAACATGATCTCGAGCGTCGACGGGGCGATCGCGGTGCACGGTCGTTCGGGCGCGCTCGGCGGGCCGGCCGACCGCATCGTGTTCGCGGCGCTGCGGTCGCTCGCGGACGTCGTCGTGGTCGGGGCCGGTACCGCGCGCGCCGAGGGGTACGGGCCGGTGCGGCTCAGCGATGACCTCCGGCGGGCACGGGCCGGCCGGGGCCAGCCACCGGTCCCACCGATCGCCGTCGTCACCCGGTCGGCACAGCTCGACTGGTCGTCCCCGTTGTTCGCCGACGCGGAGCAGCGGCCGATCATCGTGACGACAGCGGACGCCAACCCCGGGGAGATCGCACGGGCTCGCGCCGTCGCCGACGTGGTCGAAGCCGGGGCCGACGAGGTCGACCTCGCGAGCGCCGTCACCCAACTGGCGTCACGCGGCTACACGAACGTGCTCGCCGAGGGCGGCCCCGGGATCAACGCGCAGCTGGTCGCTGCCAGGCTCGTCGACGAGCTGTGCCTCACCCTGTCACCGAGCATCGTGGCCGGCACGGGCCCCAGGATCCTCGCCGGCGACGAGCTGCCGGTGCCGCTCTCGCTCCGCACGGTGCACCTGCTCGAACAGGACGGGTACCTGTTCGGTCGGTTCGCGGTCAGCTGACCCCGCGCCTACGCGCCCGCCGTGGGGCGCAGGTGCCGGTCGAAGAACTCGAGGATGATCTCGCCCCGCTCGACGCGGTGGCGCGGCGACCCCGACCGGGACAGCTCATGTCCCTCTCCCGGGAACCGCACCAGCTCCACGTCCCTGCGGAGCGACCGCAGCGCCACGAACAACTGCTCGGCCTGTTCGGCCGGGCATCGCAGGTCGTTGTCGGAGTGGATGATGAGCAGCGGGGTGTGCATCTGCTCGACGTAGGTGATCGGCGACGTCCTCACGTAGACCTCGGGGGCCTCGAGGTGGGACACGCCGACGTAGCCCGCCTGGAACGCGAACCCGATGTCGGACGTGCCGACCATCGACAGCTGGTTGTTGACGGCGCGCTCGGAGCACGCGGCGGCAAAGCGGTCCGTGTGGCCGACGATCCACGACGTGAGGAAGCCGCCATACGAACCGCCGAGCACGCCGAGGCGCGCCGGGTCGATGAAGTCGAACCGGCGCAGCGCCTCGTCGACCACCGCCATCACGTCGTCGTAGTCGACCGAGCCCCATCCGTGACCGGGGGCGTCGGCGCAGTCGCGCCCGCGGATGGCGTCGCCCCACGCCTGCCCGTACCCGTCGGACCCACGCGGGTTGGCGAACAGCACGACGTAGCCGGCCCCGGCCTGGTACTGGAACTCGTCGAGGAACCCCGCGCTGTACACGGAGAACGGGCCGCCGTGGATGTTGAGCAGGACCGGGTACCTGCGGCCCGGGTCGAAGGGCTCCGGGCGCATCACCCACGCCTCGACCTCGGCACCGCCCGACGACGGCGCGACGAACCGTTCGGCCGTCGCCATGCGCACCCCCGACGCGAGCGATGCCCCGACGCTCGACACCTGTCGCTCCCCGCGCCCCGCCACGTCCGAGACGTGCAGCTCCGACGGCACCGTGCGGGTCGAGGCACTGAACGCCACCACCCCCCGACCGACGTCGAACGCGGTGATCGCCCGCTCCCCGCCGACGACTGGCTCCGGCCCGGTCGCGCCCGAAGCGTCGGCGCGCCACAGCGACAACCGCGGGCCGTCGGCGACCTGGAACCACACGTGCCCGTCGTCCCAGACGGGTTCTCGCGGGGCGGACAGGGCCGGTGCGCACGAGCGATCGAGGCCGGCGGTCAGCAGCCGCTCCGCGCCCGCGGTGGCGCCGTCGACCTCCAGCACGACCTCCAGCACCCCGATCTGGGAGACGAACGGGAACCGACGGCTGTGGCGGAGGACGAACGCCAGCTGCCCCCCCGCTGGGCTCCACGACGGCTGGGCGTAGGCAAACCCATTCGCTCGCGCCCTGGTGAGCCGCACGGGCTCGGCCGCGTCGCCGTGCGCGGCGACCACGAACAGGTCCGCGAACGGCTGCAGGTCCCAGTCGTCGTCACGGGATGCACAAAAGGCGAGCCACTGCCCGTCCGGCGACCACGCCAGGCCACTGTCGCCGTCGCCGGTCGCACCGGGCAGCCCCACCGGGCGCGGCGCGCCGGTGCCGTCCGCGGCAACGACGAACAGCCGGCGCGGTCGGTCCGCCGTCCACCCGGCGTTGTCGTAGCGGTAGCCCAACCGGGTGATCCGGCGCGCGGGCCGGTCTTTGTCCTGATCGCAGGCGTAATGCTCGGGGTCGCGCCACCGGCCGCCGAACGCGAGCCAGCGCCCGTCCGGCGACCACGCGACGTCATCGATCTCGTCGGGCCACGACACGATCTCGGCGGGCTCACCGCCGTTGAGGCGCAGCACGAAGACCTGCGAGCCCGGCCCGCTGCCCCGGTGCGCCACGAACGCGAGCGCCGAGCCGTCCGGCGACCACCGGGGCATCACGTCGCGGCCCGCGCCCGAGGTCAGCGGCGCCGTGGCGCCGCCCGCGAGCGAGGCTGTCCAGATGCGACTGCGGTACTCGTTGGCGGCGGCATCGGCCCAGGTGACGACGAAGGCGACCGCCGACCCGTCTGGCGCGACCCGCGGGTCGGCGGTGGCGACGATGCGCGGGATGTCGGATGGCAGCATCGGCCGCAAGGGGCTGGACAGTACCCGCGCCGGCGCTACGCGGCCGGGTAGTCACGCACGCCGCGCAGGGGCGAGGCCAGGAGCCATCCGACGGCCGCCGTGCTCCCCGCCGCGCCGACCCACATCGCGGGGCGCAACCCGATGGATGACGCAATGGCACCGCCCGCCAGCGCGCCGATCGGCATGACGCCCCACACGAGGAAGCGCATCGTGGCGTTCATCCGGCCGAGGAGCTCCGGCGGGCAGAGCATCTGGCGGAAGCTCACCTGGTTGACGTTGTACAGCACCGAGCCGAAGCCGAGCATGAACGACCCCGCCGCGAAGAGCAGGGCCCCGGCACCGCCGGTCGTGAGCGGCTGGAGCAGCATGCCGGCCGTGCCCGCGAGGCCCAGGATCGTCGCGCGCGCCCCGCCGATGCGCGCGGTGATCCGCCTCGACGTCACGGCGGCGAGGACGCCGCCGACGCCGCCCGCCGCGAAGACGAGCCCGATCGGGCCGGGCGCGAGGTGCACGGTCCGCACGAGGAACACGACCTCGACCGCGACGACCATGGACCCGAACAGGTTCGACGTCGCCGTGGCCGCCGCGATGTAGCGCAGGACCGGATGGCCGAACACCACGCGCAGTCCCTCGCGGACCTCTCGCACGAGCGCTCGCTCGACGGGCGCGACGTGCAGCTCGGGCGTACGGATGGCAGTCACCGCCAGCGCGGACGCGCCGTAGCTCGCGGCGTCGACGGCGACGGCGAACGACCCCCCGATCGCCTGGACGAGTGCGCCGGCGATGCTCGGGCCCGCGACCTGCGCGACCTGTGCGCTGCCTTGCAGCTTGGCGTTGCCTTCAACGAGGTGCTCGCGGCCGACCAGGCTGGGGAGGTAGGACTGGTAGGCCACATCGAAGAACACCGTCAACACGCCGGCGACGAACGCGACCACGTACAGCTGCTCGAGGCGGAGCACGCCGATCGCGTACGTGACGGGGACGGAGCCGAGCACGACCAGGCGCCCAATGTCGGCCACGACCATCACACGGCGCTTCGGCACCCTGTCGACCCACGCGCCCGCGGGCAGCCCGACGAGCAGGAACGCGGCCGTGGACAGCGACGTCAG
>Ga0070741_10005502_pt1 | contig 28080 bp, 18 predicted proteins | sample Coa_R1_4_FD_66440 | JGI IMG/M metagenome (GOLD analysis project Ga0070741, IMG submission 66440) | Surface soil microbial communities from Centralia Pennsylvania, which are recovering from an underground coalmine fire - Coalmine... | ecosystem: Environmental > Terrestrial > Soil > Unclassified ...
ACGCCGTTGGCTGGTGGCGGATGAGCCGGCCGGTCAGCGGTCCAGGCCGCCGAACGGCACCAGCGGATTGTCGGTCAGCGCGGCAAGGTCGGGCCGGTCGGCGGCGGGGGCGCCGAGGAAAGCCGCGAACAGCTCGCGCACCGTCTTTTCCGGCACGTCGCGGGTGATGAAGACGAGGCGGCTGCGCCGATCGTCGTCCGGCCAGCGCTCGAGCCGCGCCGGCGGATGGAAGACGTGCTGCACGCCATGCACCACCACCGGCGTCTCCGGCATTTCGGCAAGCTGGACGATGCCCTTCACGCGCAGCAGCCCGGCGCCGTAATTGGCGCGCAGCAATTCAAGGAACATCTGCAAGGTGCCGGCCGGGATCGGCGTGTCGCTCGTGAGCACGAAGCTCGCGATGTGGTCGTCATGGCGGTTGCGATCGAGCCGGGCATGATCGTGCCCGTGATCATGGCCATGGCCGTGATGATGGCGCGCCTGGGCTTCGGCATAGGCCTCTTCCGCCAGCCATTTCCTGACGTCGGGGATCTTGCGCGCCGGATCGTAGAGGCCGCAGTTCAACAGCCGCTCCGCCGTCGCCTCGCCCAAATTTGTAACATTGGCGGCGTCGAGCACCGGCGCCGCCGGATTGAGCGCGTGCAGCCGCGCCAGGATCTGGGCGCGCTGCTGCGGCGTCGCCAGGTCGGTCTTGCTCAGCACGATGCGGTCGGCGACCGCGACCTGCTTGACCGCCTCGGCGTGGGCGTCGAGTTCGGCCTCGCCATTGACCGCGTCGACCACGGTGACGACGCCGTCGAGCCGGTAGCGCAGCAGCAGATAGGGATGCGACATCGCGGTGTGCAGCACCGGCGCCGGATCGGCAAGGCCGGTGGTCTCCATGAGCACGCGGCGGAAGCTGCAGCGCCGGTTGTCGAGGTCGCGCAGCAGCGTCTCCAGCGCGTCCACCAGATCGCCGCGCATGGTGCAGCACAGGCAGCCCGATTGCAGCAGCACCATGTTGTCGGAGATGTATTCGACCAGCAGATGGTCGAGCGCGACTTCGCCGAACTCGTTGATGATGACGGCGGTCTCGGCGAGCGCCTCGTCCTTCAGCAGCTTGTTGAGCAGGGTGGTCTTGCCGGCGCCGAGAAAGCCGGTGAGCACGGTGAGCGGAATGGGCGCCGGCGGCCGGCGCCGGTCGGTCGTTCCGGCGTCGCTCATTTTTGAGCCGACGAGACCTTGGCCTTCTTTTTCTTCGGCGCCGCCGGCTTGTCGCTGCCGTTGGCGGGAGCGGCCGCCGCGGCCGCACCTTTCTTTTTCTTGTGGGACTTGGCGGCCGTCTCGGTCTGGACGGGGTCGGGATGATCGGCGGGGCCGGTGAAGACGACGACCGGCGGCGTGGTGTCGACCGGCGGGCCGAGCACGAACTTGCCGTTCGCCGGCTTCAGGCTCGACAGCATGAAGCCCTGCGGCTGGCCGTTATTGTCGCCGGTCGCGGCGGCGGTGGTGTCTTCTTCCTCGTCGTTCTCCTCCGACGGCGGCTTGCGGCGGTGGCCGCCGCACATTTCTTCGCGCAGGTTCGGCGGCTGGGCATCGACCGGGGCGAGCGCGTCGACGGTGCCGAGCGCCGGCGTCAGCCAGGACAGGCCGCCGCTGTTGAAGCCGTTCTCCAGGAGCTGCGCCGCCTGCTGGGCGCGCACGCCGCCGCCATAGGCGCCGAGGATGACGGCGATCAGCCGGCGGCCGTTGCGCGTCGCCGAGGCGACGACGTTGTAGCCGGAGGCGCAGATGAAGCCGGTCTTCATGCCGTCGGCGCCCGGGTAGCGGTCGAGCAGCGAATTGTAGTTCTTCATCACCCGGTTGCCGTACTGGATCGAGTGGATGTGCCAGTACGAATCGTATTCGGGGAATTCCAGGATCAAAGCGCGGGCGAGAATGCCGAGGTCGCGCGCCGAGGTGACGTGGTTTTCCGCCGGCAGGCCGTTGGGATTGACGAAGTTGCTCTGCGACATGCCGAGCCGGCGGGCGTTGGCGTTCATCAGGTCGGCAAAGCCCGAGATCGAGCCGCCGACGCCTTCGGCAATGGTCACGGCGATGTCGTTGGCCGACTTCACCATCAGCATCTTCAGCGCGTTGTCGACGGTGACGGTGGTGCCGACCTTGAAGCCCATCTTGGTCGGGTTCTGCGCCGCGGCGTTGCGCGACACGGTGAGCAAGGTGTTGAGGGTGATCTTGCCTTCCTTGATCGCCCGCAGCGTGGTGTAGGCGGTCATCAGCTTGGTGACGGAGGCCGGATACCACGGATAGGTGGCGTTCTCGGCGTGCAGCACCTTGCCGGTCGAGGCCTCGATCAGGAGCTTGGCCTCGGCGTGGGCGCGCACCGGCGCGGTCAGCACCAATGCCAGCGCAGCCAGGCCGATGACGGGGATCCGATGGCTCAAGCGAGGCTCACGAGTTGCAGGGCGGTCCGTGGTATGTGCGTCCGGAACCGATTAAGGTTCAAAGGCCGACGGTCTTAGGCTATCGGAGCTTAGGACCGGAGGCAAAGCAGGCCTCGGCCCCCCTTTGAATCATGGTAATTCGCGTTATCTGCATGTAATGCGACCAAAATTCGGCAACGGGAGAGCGTCATGACTGCCGCAATCGTCGGTTGGGCCCACACCCCCTTCGGCAAGCTCAATGGGGAAAGCGTGGAAAGTCTGGTGGTCCGCGTCGCCGGCGACGCCCTCGCCGATGCCGGCATCGGCCCCAAGGACGTCGACGAGATCGTGCTCGGCCACTTCAATGCCGGCTTCTCGGCACAGGATTTCACCGCCTCGCTGGTGCTGCAGGCCTCGCCGGATCTGCGCTTCAAGCGCGCAACCCGCGTCGAGAATGCCTGCGCCACCGGCTCGGCCGCCGTGCACCAGGGACTGAAGTCGATCGCCGCGCGTTCGGCGCGCATCGTGCTGGTGGTCGGCGTCGAGCAGATGACGGCGACGCCGGGTCCTGAGATCGGCCGCAATCTGCTCAAGGCTTCTTACGTGCGCGAAGAGGCCGATATCGACGGCGGCTTTGCCGGCATCTTCGGCACCATCGCCGGCATGTATTTCCAGAAATACGGCGACCAGTCCGACGCGCTGGCCATGATCGCGGCCAAGAACCACAAGAACGGCGTCGCCAACCCTTACGCGCAGATGCGCAAGGATTTCGGCTACGAGTTCTGCCGCACCGAAAGCGAGAAGAATCCGTTCGTTGCCGGCCCGCTCAAGCGCACCGACTGCTCGCTGGTGTCCGACGGCGCCGCTGCCGTGGTCCTCGCCGACATCGAGACCGCGCTTCAGTTCGGCAAGGCGGTCGCCTTCCGAACCGCCCAGCACGTGCAGGACTTCCTGCCGATGAGCAAGCGCGACATCCTCAAGTTCGAAGGCTGCGCGGTCGCCTGGCAGCGCGCGCTGCAAGCCGCAGGCGTCAGTCTCGGCGACCTGTCCTTCGTCGAGACGCACGACTGCTTCACCATTGCCGAGCTCATCGAATACGAGGCGATGGGGCTTGCGCCGGAGGGGCAGGGCGCCCGCGTCATCGCCGAAGGCTGGACGCAAAAGAACGGAAAGTTACCGGTGAATCCGTCCGGCGGCCTCAAGGCCAAAGGTCATCCGATCGGCGCCACCGGCGTGTCCATGCATGCGCTCACTGCAATGCAGCTCACCGGCAAAGCCGGCGACATGCAGCTCGCCGATGCCCGGCTTGGCGGCATTTTCAACATGGGCGGGACCGCGGTTGCCAATTACGTCAGCATCCTCGAACGCATCAAATAGCCGCAGCCTGTGGGTCCCCCGGCCTGCCGCCAGGTGCTATATTGCGGTACAATTTCGTTTGTTTACAAACGAATATGACGCCGCCAGCGCTGTTAGCATCCTCAGGGATATGAAGGCGGGGCTCGCATGACGAATATTCCGACCGAAATCCTGCGGACGCTGACCGCGGTCATCGATCACGGCAGCTTCACCAAGGCCGCGGTCGAGCTCGACCTGACCCAGCCCGCGGTCAGCGCGCAGATGAAGCGGCTGGTTACGCTGCTTGGTCACGACGTCTTCGACCGCAGCACGCCGGGCGTCCTCAAACTGACGCCGCAGGGCGAACTGGTGGTCGGCTATGCCCGCCGGCTGCTGTCGATCAACGACCAGATCATGCACATCGGGTCGCGGCCCGAGCTCGTCATCCGCGTCGGCACGCCGAGCGATTTCATCGGCTCGCTGCTGCCGGCAAAGCTCGCGCAATTCCGCAAGCGCTGGCCGGACGTGCGCTTCATCGTGCGCAGAGGCTTTTTCGACGCGCTGGTGCGCGAGCTGCGCAGCGGCGAGCTCGATATTCTCGTCGGCCTGTCGCTCGATCGGCCGCACGATGCCCGCTATACGTGGCCGCTGGAGACCGTTTGGGCGCGCGGCGCCACCACCGCCTACGATCCGAACCGGCCGGTGCCGCTGGTCACCTACGGCGAAGGCTGCGTCTATCATCACCTTGCCACCGAGACCTTGACCAAGGCGAGGCTCGACTGGGAGGCGGTGTTCACCGGCGCGAGCATCATGAGCCTGGCAAATGCGGTGACCGCCGGACTGGGCATCATGGCGATGATCCGCCGGCCGGCGATCGAATTCGGCATGATTCCCTGGGACGATGCGCCGCTGCCGAAACTGGCCAGCCTGCACAGCGGCATCTACATCCGCGAGGGCGGCGCGCGCGCCGCCTATGAACAGCTGGCCGACGAGATCTTCGAGATGATCAATCCGCAGGCGGCGGCGAGACCGGCCACCGGGTTCTCCGGCCGCGCGGTAGGCTCGCCCGACCGCTAGTTCGCCTTGCGCTCGGCGGCCGGCGGCAGGAACGAAGCGTCGAAGACGTCATCCGGCTTCGGCGGCTGCTTGAACTTGTAGCTGATCGCGAGCTGCTCGAGGCCGCGTTGCAGGCGCTCGCCGTCGACGCCGCCGTAGCCGTTGGCCTTCACCTCGGGCGTGACGATGTTCTGACGGATCACCATCTGCAGCCGCTCGAGCTCGAGATCCTTGCGGGTCGCGTCGCTGCGTTCCATGACGTAGCCGAGCGCGGCGGCTGGCGACGCAACCGTCATCTTCAGGCCGTGCAGGAAGGCGCGCAGGAAGCCCTTGACCGCCTCGGGATGATCGGCGGCGAATTGCGGGTTGACCACGACGGCGTTGCCGTAGACATCGACGCCGTAGTCGGCCATCAGCAGCACGGTGAGGTCGTCGACCGGCACGCCCTTGTCCTTGAGGTCGACGAAGGACGAATAGGCAAGCCCGGTGATGGCGTCGACCTGGCCGGCCGCCAGCATCGGATTGCGGACCTGAACGCCGATGCTTTCGACCGCCACCTTGGATGCATCGATGCCGTTGACCTTGGCGAAAATCGGCCACAGCGAGAAGCTGTCGCTGTCCATCGGCGCGCCGAGCTTGCGGCCCTCGAGATCCTTCGGCGCGGCGATGCCGCGGCTCTTGCGGCCGATCACGGCAAAGGGCGGCCGATTGTAGACCATGAAGACGGCCTTGATCGGCTGCTTCGGATTGGCGTCGCGGAACTTGATCATGGCGTTGATGTCGGCAAAGCCCATGTCGTACTCGCCGGAGGCGACGCGCTTGATCGCCTCGCGCATGTTGGGTGCCGGGTCGATGGCGACGTTGAGGCCTTCGGCCTTGTAGAAGCCCTTGTCGAGCGGCAGCAGGAACGGCGCGGCCGGGCCTTCGAGCCTGCGGTCGAGGGTGAAGTGCAGGGTGGTTTCGGCGGCGCGCACACTGCTCGTCAGGGCGGCAGCGCACAGCAGCGCCGCTGCGGCGAGCCTCAGGGCGCGCCGCGCGCTCATCGTACCGATTCCCTTGGCAGCCGGCCTTTCCGCATCGGGTGTCTCGGCGGTCCGCTGGTGATGATCGGGCGCAGCAAAAACCAAGCCCTTGCAAAGCGCAAGCCAAGAGCGCGCAAATGAAGGTCATTGTTTGGCGGCATGGCTAACCGTGCCACGGTTTTAGGCAGATGATTGCCGCCGGTGGACGCCAAGGACTGCGCGGTTAGGTTATTGTCGAGCTTGGAGGCTTGAGCCATGCGGGCAGCAAAGCCGGCCGGCGCGGCGCGCGAAGTTCCGCCGTTTCGGGCGCCTTATGCGCCGCCTGACGAAGTGATCGCCGCGCCGCTGCTCGCGGGCGCGCCGCGGCCGGGTGAGGCCGAGGCGCGGATCGATGCCCGCGCCACACGCCTGGTTCAGGCCATCCGCGCCCGCATTGGCGGCCTCGGCGGCGTCGAGGATTTCCTGCACGCCTATGCGCTCTCCACGAAGGAGGGGCTGGCGCTGATGGTGCTGGCGGAGGCGCTGCTGCGGGTTCCGGACGCCGCCACCGCCGACGCCCTGATCGAGGACAAGCTCAAGAGCGGTGATTGGGGGCATCCCGACGTCCGCTCGACCGCGCTTCTGGTGTCGGCCTCGGCCTGGACGCTCGGCCTCACGGCCAAGGTCATCCATCCGGGCGAGACCGCCGAGGGCATCGTCCAGGCGCTGATCAAGCGGCTCGGCCTGCCCGCGGTGCGCGCCGCGACGCGCCAGGCGATGCGGCTGCTCGGCTCGCATTTCGTGCTCGGTCAGACCATCGCCGAGGCGCTGGAGCGTGCCCGCGCCGGCGCCGATCATCTCTACTCGTTCGACATGTTGGGCGAGGCCGCGCGCACCGCCGCCGACGCCGAGCGTTATTTCGGGTCCTACGCGGCGGCGATCGAGGCCATCGGCAGCGGTGCCAGCAATGCCACGCTGCCACACCGGCCCGGCATTTCCGTCAAATTGTCGGCGCTGCATCCGCGCTACGAGCCGTTGTCGCGTGAGCGCGTGCTCAAGGAGCTTGTGCCGCGCGTCCTCGAGCTTGCGCGCGCCGCCAAGCGGTACGAGCTCAACTTCACCGTCGACGCCGAGGAGGCCGACCGCCTCGAACTGTCGCTTCAGGTGATCGGCGGCGCCTTGCGCGATTCATCGCTTGCCGGCTGGGACGGCTTCGGGCTGGCGGTGCAGGCCTATCAGAAGCGCGCGGCGGCGGTGATCGGCTGGATCGAGGAGACCGCGCGGGCGCTCGACCGCCGCCTGATGGTGCGGCTGGTCAAGGGCGCCTACTGGGACACCGAGGTCAAGCGCGCGCAGGAGCGCGGCCTTGCCGACTATCCGGTGTTCACGCGCAAGGCGATGACCGACCTTGGCTATCTCGACTGCGTGCGACGGCTGCTCGCGGCGCGGCCGCGGCTCTACCCGCAATTCGCCACCCACAACGCCCTGACGGTCGCGAGCGTCATCGAGGACGCCGGCGGCACCGCCGACTACGAATTCCAGCGCCTGCACGGCATGGGCGAGGCGCTCTACCACGAACTGCTCGCGGAGCTGCCGGAACTCACCTGCCGCGTCTACGCCCCGGTCGGCAGCCACGCCGACCTGCTCGCCTATCTGGTGCGGCGGCTGTTGGAGAACGGCGCCAATTCATCATTCGTGTCGGTTGCCGCCGATCCGAACGTGCCGATCGCCGACATCCTGAGACGCCCGCAATCCTGGATCGAAGACGCTGCACGCGCGCGGCATTCGCATATTCCGCGGCCAGGCGATCTGTTCGCACCGGAGCGGAAGAATTCCATGGGCGTCGAATTCGGCGATGGCGCCGCGCTCGACGCTTTGCTGAAGGAGGTCGCCGCCGGCCGCGGCACGTCTGCGGCCGCGCCGCTGATCGACGGCGTTGCCGTCAAAGGCCGCCGCCGCGACCTGCACTCGCCGGTCGACGGCGATTTCGTCGGCACGGTCGAGGAGGGTGACGCGGCGATCGTCGAGGCGGCGATGAATGCGGCGCAGGCGGGCTTTGCCGCTTGGAACGCGACGCCGGTCTCGCACCGCGCCGAAATCCTCGCCCGCGCCGCCGATGCCGTCGAAGACCACCGCGGCCGCCTGATCGCGCTGTTGCAGAGCGAGGCCGGCAAGACGCTCGACGACTGCGTGTCGGAGGTGCGCGAGGCCGCCGATTTCTGCCGCTACTATGCGGCGCAGGCGCGCACGGCGCTGGTTTCGCGGCCGTTGCCGGGGCCGACCGGGGAAAGCAACGAGCTGCGCTATCGCGGGCGCGGCGTCATGGTCTGCATCAGCCCGTGGAATTTCCCGCTCGCCATTTTCACCGGGCAAATTGCGGGCAGCCTCGCCGCCGGCAATGCGGTGGTGGCTAAGCCCGCCGAGCAGACGCCGCTCGTCGCCTTCGAGGCCATCAAACTCCTGCACGGGGCCGGGGTGCCGGCAACCGCCTTGCACCTCGTGCCGGGCGCCGGCGATGTCGGTTCGCTGCTGGTCGCCGACCGGCGCGCGGCCGGCGTGGTCTTCACCGGCTCGACCGAGGTTGCCCGCCTGATCAATCGCGCGCTCGCCGCCAAGGACGGCCCGATCCCGCCTTTGATCGCGGAAACCGGCGGCATCAATGCCATGATCGTCGACGCCACCGCCCTGCCGGAGCAGGTGACCGACGATGTCATGGCCTCGGCCTTCCGTTCCGCCGGGCAGCGCTGCTCGGCGCTGCGCCTGCTTTGCCTGCAGGACGACATCGCCGAGCGCACGCTGGACATGGTTGCCGGCGCCGCCCGTGAACTGAAGCTCGGCGATCCGCGCGAGCCGTCGACCCATGTCGGCCCGGTGATCGACGCCGAGGCCAAAGGCAGGCTCGACAGCTGGATCGCCGGAATGGAAGCGCGCGGCGCGGTGTGGTTCCGCTCGGACAGACGGCTGCCCGAACGCGGCAGCTATGTCGCGCCGACGATCGTCGAACTCGACTCGGCTCGCGAGCTCAAGGAAGAAGTGTTCGGCCCGGTGCTGCACGTCGTGCGCTGGCGCGCCGCAGAGCTTGATGCGCTGCTCGACGACATCGCCGCCAACGGCACCGCGCTCACCCTCGGCATCCATTCGCGCATCGAGGCGACGGTTGCGCGCATCGCGGCGCGCCTCCCGCACGGCAATGTCTACGTCAACCGCAACATAATCGGCGCGGTGGTCGGCAGCCAGCCGTTCGGCGGCAGCGCGCTGTCGGGCACCGGGCCGAAGGCGGGCGGCCCGGATTATTTGCGCCGCCTGGCGCTGGAGCAGGTGGTCACGGTCAACACCGCGGCCTCCGGCGGCAATGCCGCCCTGCTGGCCGAGGACGAGTAGCCGACCCTGACGCGGCGGCTTGCCGCCCGCTTTCAGCCTTATTGCGGGCAAGGTTACCGCTATTGCTGCAACCGAAAGGACGCGCCGGAAGGCCGGTGCGAGAAGGGTTTTTATGGCTGTCGAGGTTTTGGCCGGCGCCGCCGGCCGGCGTGCCGAGCGCCGCCCCTTGGCCGGCGTTAACCTGGATGACGGCCGGATCGGGTATTCTGGTCGGTATGACTGATTCGGTCGCCCGTCTGTTCGATGCAGTGGTCGCGGCCCGGGGGGCGGACCCCGCCAAGTCGCGCACCGCGCGGCTGCTGCGCGCCGGGCGCGCAAAAATGGCCAAAAAGCTGGCTGAGGAAGCCGTCGAGGTGGTGATCGACGCCATGAACGGCCAGCCCGAGGCCGTGGTGCGGGAAAGCGCCGATCTGCTTTATAATCTCGTGGTGCTTTGGGTGCATGCCGGCGTCCATCCCGAGGACGTGTGGGCGGAAATGCGCCGGCGCGAGGCCATGTTTGGAATTGCCGAAAAAGTGCCAAAAAAAGCGCTACTCCAGAGCCTGCCGCGGCGTAAGGTCGTGGCCCTGGAAGCGCGCCAGGCCCGCAAGCGCCGCTAGGCTGCCTTTCCACGAGTTGCGTTCATGACCCTCGAGGCCGCCGAGCCACGTTCGCCGCTGCGCCGTCTTTACGACTGGTGCCTGGCCGCGGCGCACAAGCCGCACGCCATGTGGACGCTGGGCGCGGTCGCTTTCGCCGAAAGCTCGTTCTTTCCGGTACCGCCCGATTTCATGCTGATCCCGATGGCGCTGGCGCGCCCCGACCGGGCCTATGTCATGGCGATCTGGTGCACGGTCGCCTCGGTGACCGGCGGCCTGCTCGGCTACGCCATCGGCGCGCTGCTCTACGATTCCGTGGGGGCCTGGCTGATCCAACTCTATGGCTACGGCGACAAGGTCGAGGCCTTCCGCTCCGCCTACGCGCAATGGGGCGCCTGGATCATCCTGCTCAAAGGCCTGACGCCGATCCCCTACAAGATCGTCACCATTACCTCCGGCTTTGCCGGCTACAACCTCGGCCTTTTCGTCATCTTTTCGATGATTACCCGCGGCGCCCGCTTTTTCGTGCTGGCTTTCCTGCTGCACCGCTACGGCGCCCGTGCCCGCCACATCATCGAGAGACAGTTGGGGCTCTGGGCCCTCGCGCTCGCCGCAGTGGTCGTCTTCGGCATCGTAGCCGCGCTATACTTGGCTTGAGGCGGCCGAGTCGGCGCTCCTCATTTTTGCCACCTCGCGGCAATAGAGGGAGGATGCTGGCGCGAATGCCGTTAGGCACTTATGACTGACCCGGGGTCAGTTGACCGGCCATGAAGCGAAGCTCTGCAACCCGTTGTTGGAACAAATTGGCAGCGGCGCGCAGCTGCGCGGCCGTGCTGGCGGCGGCGATTGTGCTGACCGCGGCGCTCGCCGCCGCCCAGGAGGCGGCAAAGCCCGCGCCGCCCGCGCCGCAAGGATTTTTCGGTACGCTGTCGCAGTGGTGGGAGCAGACGGCCGACACCTGGAACTCCGGCGTCACCGGCATACGCAGGCGCTTCGAGAATCTCGGTCAGGATGCCGGCGCCGCAGCCCGCAGCACCGTCGACAATGCCAGGAGCGCGGCCGACGCTGTGGCGCGAACGACCGTCGACAATGCCAGGAGCGCCGCCGATGCCGTTGCGCGCCTGCCCAGTGCCCGCGTCGTGCGCGGCCACGAGAAATGCCGGGTCGCGCCCAACGGCGCCCCCGACTGCGTCGCCGCCGCGGTGTCGCTGTGCAAGGCGAAGGGGTTTGACGGCGGCGGCTCGAGCCTGGACATGACCACAGCCGAGGTCTGCCCGGCGCAGGTCTACCTCTCCGGCCGCAGCTCGGGCGAGGGCTGCCATACCGAGACATTCGTTTCGCGCGCCTACTGCCAGTAATCACGCGGCTTTGACGCCGGCGCGCGCATGTGTTTGCCTCGCGCCGCCATGAATCTGCACGCAAAACTGCTCGAACGCGACGCCGCCGGCAGGCCGGTGACGGTCGGCGTCATCGGCGCCGGCAAGTTCGGCACCATGTTTCTGGCGCAGGCACGCCTGACCAAGGGCATGCACGTCGCCGCCGTCGCCGATCTCGACGTCGGCCGTGCGCGCCGCCAGCTCGCCACCGCCGGCTGGCCGGCGCAGCAATATGCCGCCTCGTCTCTCGACGACGCGCATCAGCGGCGCACGACTTTTGTCACCGCAAGCGCCGAAGCCCTGCTCGCCGATCCGCGCATCGAGGTCATCGTCGAGGCGACCGGCGTGCCGGGCGCGGGCATCCATCACTGTTTGCAGACGATCGCCAACGGCAAGCACATCGTCATGGTTAATGTCGAGGCCGACGCGGTGGCCGGGCCCTTGCTGGCGCGCCGCGCCCAAGCGGCGGGCGTGGTCTATTCGCTGGCCTGGGGCGATCAGCCGGCGTTGATCTGCGAGCACGTCGACTGGGCGCGCGCCGCCGGCTTCACCGTGGTCTGCGCCGGCAAAGGCACGCGCTACGAGCCGCACTATCACAAATCCAATCCCGACAATGTCTGGGACATTCTCGACAAATATCTCAACATCGCCGACCGCAAGTCGATCAACCCGAAGATGTTCAACTCCTTCGTCGACGGCACCAAGTCCGGCATCGAGATGACGGCGGTGTGCAACGCCACCGGCCTGTCGCCGCAAAGCGACGGCCTGCATTTTCCGCCGGCGACGCGCTTTGAGCTCGCCGAGATCTGCAAGCCGAAGAGCGCCGGCGGCACGCTGGAAAAGGCCGGCGTCACCGAGGTGACGTCGTCGGTCTACCGCGACGGCCGCGATGTGCCGCACCATCTGGCGCTCGGCACCTATGTCGTCATCCACGGCGACACCGACTATGCGCGGCGCTGCTTCAAGGAATACGCCATGCTGCCGGACAAGAGCGGCGAATACGCGGCGCTGTACCGGCCGATCCACATGATCGGGCTCGAGCTCGGCATTTCGGTGGCATCGTGCGCGCTGCGCGGTGAGCCGACCGGGGCGCCCACCGGCTTCCGTTCCGACGTCGTCGCCACCGCCAAGCGGGCGCTGAAAGCCGGCGAGATGCTCGACGGCGAGGGCGGCTTCTGCGTCTGGGGCAAGCAGACGCCGGCCGAGGTGTCGCTGCGCGAGGGGCTGCTGCCGCTGGGGCTGGCCCACAACGTCAAGCTCAAGCGCGATATCCCCGAGGGCGGCGCGCTGAAATGGGCGGACGTCGCCTATGACCCCGCCGACAACGCCGTGAAGGTGCGGCGCGACATGGAAGCCGCCTTCGGGCGGCGGAATGCCGGCGCCGAGCCGGTGTTATGACCTGTAAGGCGCAAGAAGCGTCAGGGAGGGAGCCATGGTGAAACGTCTGGTCTGCGCGGCCGCGGTTTTGCTGGTCGCGCTTGCGGGCGCGCGGGCGGAGAACGCCAAGCTCAATGTCATCGTCTTTGCCGGCGTGCAGAACCTGCCGTTGTTCGCGGCGCAGGCCAACGGCTTCTATGCCAGGCGCGGCCTCGACGTCGACATCAAGTTCACGCCCGGCTCGGAAGAGCTGCGCAACGGGTTGGCGCAAGGCCGCTATCAGATCGCGCACACCGCGATCGACAACGCCTTCGCGCTGAAGGACAAGGCCAACGTCGACATCGCCGTCGTGCTCGGCGGCGACAACAGCTTCAACCATCTGATGACGCAAGGCGACGTCGGCTCGCTCGCCGACCTCAAGGGCAAGACGGTGGCGGTCGATGCGGTCAACACCGCTTACGCCTTCCAGCTCTACAAGATGCTCAAGCAGCGGGGCCTCAACAAAGGCGACTACGTGGTCAAGCCGGTTGGCGCGACCGGCTTCCGGCTCGACGCCATGCTCAAGGACAAGACGATCGCGGCGGCGATCATGAACCCGCCGTTCTCGGTGCGCGGCGGCAGCGCCGGCCTCAAGGACATGGGCACGGTGGTGGCCGCGATCGGCCCCTACCAGGGCACGACGGCCTTCGTGCTGCGCGACTGGGGCAAGGCCAATGCCGATATCCTGGTCAAATATCTGCAGGCCTATGTCGAAGGCTGGCGCTGGTGCTTCGAGCCGAACAACAAGGAGGCGGCGGTGGCGCTGCTGGCCGAGCGCCTGAAACTGCCGGCCGACGTCGCGCGGGCCTCGTTCGAGAGCACCGCGAAGGATTTCGACCGCGACGGCGCCCTCAACATGGCGGGCGTCGACAACGTGCTCAAGCTGCGCGCCGAATTCGAGGGCGGCGAGCCGAAGCAGGCCGCCGGCTACCTCGACCTGTCCTACTACAAGAAGGCGCTGGCCGGGCTGTGACGGCTATTCCAGCTCGATGACGCCGTCGATGGTGTGGCTGAGGCCCGCCTCGGCGATGGTGAGCTGCATCTTGGCCTTGACCGCCTCGTTGCCCTTGAGCTTGCCGCTCTTGACCGCGGCGCGGATGGCGTTCTCGATCTCGCGCTGCGACGTGACGCCGACGACCTTGAGGAACTTGCGCAGCGAATTGTTGAGGACTTCCTCGTTCATCCGGGACCCCTTGCAATGGACGCGTTTACGCCGATTTTAACGGGGCGGACGCAGCGGCGATAGGGCGGGCCTGCCGTTGACCCGCCGCCGCGCGCGGCTATAGTCCGCGCCGCTTGCGCCGCAAACTGCCCCTGTGGCGGAATTGGTAGACGCGCCTGACTCAAAATCAGGTGGTGGAAACATCGTGCTGGTTCGAGTCCGGCCAGGGGCACCACCTTACATGTCCGCAGCGATTTTTATCGGCGCCCGGCTCGGGACCCGTGAGCCCACGTGGGATCGGATATGAGTGATCTCGACGCCGCCAAGGAGCTTTTTTTCAAGGGCCTGGCGTGTCTCGAGCAGCGCGATGTCGCCGCGGCCGAACGATTTTTTCGCGACACGCTCAAACTGGCGCCGCGAAGCATTCCGACGCTGAACAATCTTGCCATAGCGCTGCACGCGCAGAACAAATTCGCCGACGCGGCCCTGACGGCGCAGCAGGCGATCGACATCGACCCGGCGAATTTGACGGCCTACGCGATGCTGTCGACCTGCCGCAAGGCGCAGGACCGCTACGACGACGCGCTGGCGCCGCTTGACAAGATCCTCGAGATCGATGCCGCGAATGCCGAGGCCCACTACGGCCGCGCCGTCATTTTGAGCCGGCTGAACAGGGACCGCGAGGCGCTTGCGAGCTTCGACCGCGCGCTGGCGATCCAGCCGGGCTTTGCCGAGGCCTGGTCCGACCGCGGCCGCAGTTTGCGCCGTCTCAAGCGTCACGACGAGGCGCTGTCCGCCTACGACAAGGCGCTGGCGATCAAGCCCGGCCTGGCGGAAGGCTGGCTCGGCCGCGGCAACGTGCTGACCGAACTCAGGCGGTTCGACGAGGCTTTGGCCGCCTGCGACAAGGCGCTGGCGCTCAAGCCGGATCTGGCGGAGGCCTGGCGCAGCCGGGCCAATGCGCTGACCGAACTCAAGCGCTTCGACGAAGCCTTTGCCGCCTTCGACAAGGCGCTGGCGCTCAAGCCCGATCTGGTCGGCATCGAAGGCACGCGCCTGCATGCCAAGATGCTGATTTGCGATTGGCGCGATTTCGACGCCGAATGCGAGCGTCTCGTTGTCGGCATCAGGACACGAAAGGCAAATACCGACCCGTTCAGTTTTGTCGGCGTCGTCTCATCCGCGGCGCAGCAGCTCGAATGCGCCCGGACCTGGATCGCGACAAATTATCGGCCGTCGGCGCGGCCGGCCTGGACCGGCGAGGTCTACAGGCACGAGCGCATTCGCCTCGGCTACGTTTCGGCCAATCTCCATCAGCACGCGATTTCGTACCTCATGGAAGGCGTCTTCGCCAACCACGACAGGACGCGGTTCGAGGTCGCGGCGATTTCGATCGGCGATTACGGGCCTCGCGACATGCGCCCGCGCATGAGAGACGCTTTCGAGCACCTGCTCGACGGCCGCTCGCTGAGCGACGCCGCGATCGCGCAATGGATCAGGGAGAAGGAGATCGACATCCTTGTCGATCTGAACGGCTTTACCGGTCATGCCCGTACCGGCATTTTCGCCTCGCGGCCGGCCCCGATCCAGGTCAACTATCTCGGTTTTCCGGGCACCATGGGCGCAAGCTACATGGATTACCTGATTGCGGACCCGACGCTGATCCCTGACGCCCAGCAGGCCGATTACGCCGAGAAGATCGCCTATCTGCCGCACAGCTACATGCCCCACGACGGCGAGCAGCGCTTTATTGCCGAGCGGCCCTTGCAACGGAGCGAATTCGGCCTGCCGCAGGACGCCATCGTGTTCTGTTGCTTCAACAACACCTACAAACTGCACCCGCACAGCTTTGCGGTCTGGATGAGGATTCTGCGGCGGGTCGGTAACGGCGTTCTGTGGCTGTCGGCCGCCAATGCGCCGGCGACAGCCAACCTTAAAAAGGCCGCGGCCGCGGCCGGCATCGATCCGGCACGGTTGATTTTTGCCGAACGGGTGGCAACTTCGGCGGATCATCTTGCCAGGCACCGGCTGGCCGATCTTTTCCTCGATACGCTGCCCTACAATGCGCACACCACCGCGAGCGATGCCTTGTGGGCGGGCTTGCCGGTATTGACGCAGATCGGCGCAACCTTTGCCGGCAGGGTTGCCGCCAGCCTGTCGAATTCCGTCGGGCTGCCCGAAATGATCGTGACGACCGCGGAGGCCTACGAGGAGCTCGCGGTCGAGCTCGCCACCCGCCCCGACAAGCTGGCAGCCGTCAAGCGCAAGCTCGCCGACGCGCGGCTCGCCGCGCCGTTGTTCGACACCGGCCTGTTCACCCGGCACATCGAGAGCCTGTTCCGGGCGATGTACGAACGATGCCAGGCGGGCTTGCCGGCCGATCATATCCGCGTGGCGTGACGGCCCGCCGCACTGGAAACCGGCTCGGCAAACCGACTAGTCTGCCGCCACAGGCGTCCGCCGGAGGGCTTGCCATGACGACCGAAGGTCCCCATGCCGCCGTCGGCTGCTTCGACAGGCTGCTCGAGGTCCGCGACACCGTCCGGCACCATCTCAAGGCAAATTCGAACGATATTGCCTGGCACTTCGCGCACTACTGCACCTATCATTTCATGAATTCGCATGCGCAGCTGTTTCAGGATCTGCTGGTCATCTTTCTTCTCAAGGGCAAGCGCGGCGGCTTCTTTGTCGAGTTCGGCGCCACCAACGGCCGCGATCTCAGCAACACGTTCGCGCTCGAACAACACTTCGGCTGGCGCGGCATACTGGCGGAGCCGGCCAAGTGCTGGCACGCTGCGCTCAAGGCCAACCGCAAGGCGGCGATCGAAACGCGTTGCGTCTGGTCGCGCAGCGGCGAACAGCTGGAATTCAAGGAAACCGAGGTCGCGGAATTGTCGACACTCAGCGATCTGGCCGGCAAGGACTTCAACGAGGCCAGCCGCGCCAAGGGCACGGTTTATCCGGTGCAGACGATCTCGCTCAATGACCTGCTCAAGACGCACAATGCGCCGCGCGACATCGATTATGTCTCCATCGATACCGAAGGCTCGGAATTGCCGATCCTGCAGGCCTTCGACTTCGCCGCGTACGACGTCAAGATCATGACGGTCGAGCACAATTTCGTCGAGCCGAACCGCCAGGAGATTTTCGATCTGCTGAGCGGCAAGGGCTTCATGCGGGTGTTCGAGCCGCTGTCGAAATTCGACGACTGGTACGTGAAACGCTCGCTGCTCGGCCAGTAGGGCGCGGCCTCGAAGCCAGTGCGCCGGCGAATTACACGATCAGGATGTCGTGCGCGGTGAGCGCCGGGTGATTTGAAAGCGTGGCAAAATGGATCGCCGCGCCGGCGCCGCTGCCGTCGGCATCGTAGGACAGCGCGCCGGTTCGCGTGTCGTAGAGAATGAAATCGGTCGCGGCCTGCGCCGACGCGCCCGGGCCGGCGAAGAAATCGGCGGGCTGCAAGGAACCGTCCGCCTGCGGCGCCCCGAGCGCAGCAAACACGGTGTGGTCGAGCACGATCGTGTCGCCCTGCGCGTGGCGGAAGTCGGTAATGGTGTCGACATTGGCGGCATTGTCGAGCGCGGTGTTGAAGACGAAGCTGTCGGCGCCGCCGCGGCCGGTGAGCCTGTCGTTGCCGAGGCCGCCATCGATGGTGTTGTCGCCGCCGTCGCCGCTGATGGTGTTGTTGGCGGCATTGCCGGTGGCCGACACGGCACTGCCCGTCAGCACCAGCTTTTCGATATTGTCGGGGAGCGTATAGGACACGCCGGCGCGGACCGTATCGGTGCCCTGGCCGGGGTCCTCGGCGACGGTGTCGCTGGCATCGCGGACGATGTAGGTATCGTTGCCGGCGCCGCCGTACATCGTGTCGCCGCCGGGCCCGTCGCTCAACGTGTCGTTGCCGCCGAGGCCGAACATCGTCTGTGCCGCCGACGTTCCGGCGAGCATGTTGCTCGAATTGTTGCCCAGCACGATGGCGATGGCGGCGGAGGAGACGTGGCTGCCGCCGCCGGCGCTGCCGTCATAGTCGGCGAGGGCGCCGAGATAATAGACGTGCGGCGCGTTGCCGGTCGGCAGCGTCAGCGCCACGCTTTCGCTGTCGGAATCGCCCGGCGCCAGCGCCGGCGCGGGCGAGGTGCCGATCAGCATGTCGCCGGTGGTGATCGTGGAGTCGAGCGACAGATAGATGCCGGTGGTCGAGGCGGGCGCGGCCGCGGTGCCGTCGTTGTGCAACACGAAGCTCAAGGTGGTGTCGGCGCTGTCGAAGGCGACGCTGCTCAAGGTCAGGTCGGCCTGCGAGGCGGGCGGGGACGGCGGCGCCGTGGCCGCGGCGCGGTCCCAGCCGATCACGTCCATGACGGTCAGATCGGCCGCCGTGACCGCGTCGGTGACGCCGGACGGGCTGAAGGCGAGGAAGGAATCGTGCCCGGCGCTCGCCGCCCAGTCGCCGTAGTCGCCGCCGCGATTGGTGTTGAAGTTGTCGAGGTTGGTGGCGCCGTTGTCGGCGGAAAAATAGCCGGCCTGGCTGCCGGTGAAATCGCGCACGCCCGCCGCCGAATAGTGGAACAGGTCGAGCGGGTAGTAGCCGTGCGCCGACGGTCCGATCGATTGGCCGACCAAGAGCGCGCGACCCATCACCTCGGTGAGCTCGTGCGCCACCACGCCGTAGAAGTCGTATTGGCCGGCCGCGACGCCGTTGCTGTTGTCGTAGTCGAACAGATTGCCGCTGGCGAAGCCGACATAGCCGTCGACGCCGCTATACGACGACAGCAGGCCGAGCGCCTTGGCCTCCGCGGTCGAGGCCCACATGGTGCCGCCGGTCGGATTGCTGGACGGCAGACTGGCCACGGTCGCGGCGTCGTCGGCCGACGTCGCGTCGGCGGCGAGCGCGCTCTTGACCTGCGCGTAGGAGAAGCTGGAGAGATAGGTCAGGCTCTCGCCCAGCGCATTCGAACCGAGCGAGGAGCCGTCGACCTCGCCGTAGCCGACATGAATATTGACGGTGACGGCGTCGGTGAACTGACTTTCGAAGTACTGCACCACCGCGGCGACCGTGGTCTTGAACGCCGCGGGCGCGTTGGCGACGCTCGAGTCGTAGCTGATGTTGATGTGCAGCGGCGAATTGGTCGCGCCGCCGCCGAGCGTTGCGCCGCCGCCGGAGAGCGCGTTGCCGCCGGCGCCGCCCGCCTCGCCTGGGGCGTGCACGACATTGCCGTCGCCGTCGACGAGAATGAGATTGGGGCCGTGGGCCTGCGACAGCGCGGGAGCATTCGCCCAGACAAACGGCACGGTGCCGAACGCGGGCGCCGCTGGCGGCGCCAGCGCGGCAAGCGGCGTCGGCGCTGCGGATGACGCGGTGTCGGGCGCCGTGTCGAGCGCGTCGAACGTGCCGTCGAGCGGCGAGGGCTGATGCGCGGACAGGACGATATCGGGGGAGGTCGAGCTGCCGTGGGGCGGGCCCGCTTCCACGCCGCTGATGACCGTGTCGTCGGATGCGGCGGCAGAACGGTCGGAACGCTCCTCATCGGCCGGCGGCAGGCTGTCCCGCCCCGGGACATTGATGTCCGAGGTTCCATCGAACGCATCGGCTACCGAGAGAAGTGGCGGTGTATCGTTCACCGACATGACCTCCGGCCCTCGCGAGGGCGATATTGCCCGATTCCTGCTGCGTGCCCCCTCGATAAGCGCCGCCACCAATTGACGGCTGGCTAAAAAATCGACCGGTATTTGAGCGGCGTCAAAAATAAAGATCGTAAACAAGATATGAGCATGCCCGGCGGCGGTGAAGAGGCCGCATCGGGCAGGCGGTCGATCCACGCCATCCGGGCGGTTCCGTTCAACGGACGCCGGGCGCCTGCAATGGTTAAAGCGAGGCGATTAGCACGGGCCGAATACGCGCATGAATTGCCGAAAAGCCGAAAATCTGCTATTAAAATACCTAGTTTTTCTGCCAATGAAGCTTTGGGTAGACCGTTTTCTACCCTGTTCGGGGGAAGATTGGCGCCGGATCGAGGCTTGCCGGGGGCAAGGCTCGATGCCTGCGGCCTTCCGGCCGATGCGGCCAGGGATTCAAAACCGTCGATGTCCATGCAGATGAAATCTGCCGCTGCCGGCGTGTCGCCGTTGGCCCGTGCCGTTCGGGTCAGCGCGTATGGCATGTCGGTCGTGGCGGTGTTCAGCTTCTTCGTCAACCTGCTCGTGCTGGTGTCGCCGATCTACATGCAGCAGGTCTACGACCGCGTGTTGACCACGCACCATCTCGACACGCTCGCTTATCTGTCGCTGTTCACGGTGGTCTGCCTGATCTTCCTCGCGTTGTTCGACGCCACCCGGTCCTATGCCCTGAGCCGCATCGGGCGCTGGTGGGACGAGACGCTGCGCGCCGATGTCATGCACGCGGCGCTGTTTCATTCGCGCGTCTCCGGCAAACTGGCGACCGGCGCGCTGAACGACCTGCAGACGGTGCGCGCCTTCGTCGGCAGCCCGAACATCCTGCCGTTCTTCGACGCGCCGTGGATGCCGCTGTTCCTGCTCATCATCGCCGCCATCCACCCGATGCTCGGCCTCATCGGCCTCGGCGGCGGCGTCATCCTGTTCGCGCTTGCCGTCGCCAACGACCTCGGCACGCGCAAGGCGATGCTGACCACCAGCGAACGCAGCATGCGCATGAGCAACTTCACCGGCACGTCGATGCGCCACGCCGACGTCGTGCACGCCATGGGCATGTTTCATGCGGTGGTCGACCGCATCAACAGGCTGTCGCTGGAAATCTCCGAGGTGACGCAGAAGGCGAGTGACCGCACGGCGCTGATTTCGGCGATCACCAAGGCGGTGCGCATCGGCATCCAGGTCGCCATCCTCGGCATCGGCGCCTTTTTCGTGACGCGCAACGAGATCACCGCCGGCGGCATGATTGCCGCGTCCATCATTCTCGGCCGCGCGCTCACCCCGGTCGAGCAGGCGCTGGGCGCCTGGAAATCGTTCAGCTCGGCGCGCATCTCCTACCGCCGCCTCAACGCCATGCTGATGCAGGCGCCGGCCCTTGAAGAGCGCACCGCGCTGCCGGCGCCGAGCGGAAATCTGTCGCTCGAGAACGTCGTCTACGCCTTGCCCGGCCGTCAACGTCCGATCCTGCGCAATATCGATTTCCGCGTGCCGGCCGGCACCGTCATCGCCGTGGTCGGCCCCTCGGCCTCGGGCAAGAGCACGCTCTGCAAATTGCTCGTCGGCTCGTGGAGTCCGAGCGCCGGCAATGTCCGGCTCGACGGCGCCGACATCGCGCGCATGGACCGCACGCAGATCGGCCGTTACATCGGCTACATGCCGCAGTCGATCGAGCTGTTCGGCGGCACCATCCGCGACAACATCGCGCGGCTCGGCGATGCGACCGACGAGGAAGTCATCGAGGCGGCCAAGATCGCCGGCTGCCACGAGATGATCCTCGCCATGAAGAGCGACTACGACACCGACATCGGCGAGGCCGGCTCCTATCTCAGCGGCGGCCAGCGCCAGCGCATCGCGCTTGCCCGCGCGGTTTTGCGCAAGCCGCGCCTGGTCGTGCTCGACGAGCCGAACTCCAATCTCGACAACGAGGGCGAGATCAAGCTCGCCGACACGCTCAAGGAGCTCAAGGATTCAGGCGCCACGGTGGTGATCGTCAGCCACCGCTCGCTGCTGTTCACGCATGTCGACGCCATCGCCGTGCTGCGCGACGGCGTGCTGGAGAAATTCGGGCCGCGCGATCAGGTGCTCGCCGAACTGAATGCGCAGGCGCGCGCGCCGCGTCCGCCGGCGCCCGCGGTGCGGTCGGTGCAGGGGTAAGCGCGATGACCGACCAGCCGGCGGAAAACGCAACCGTGCAGGCGGCCAGGCGCGGCCTTGCCAAGGTCACAGCCGTGCTGTCGGGCTGGGCCGGGCGCTTTGCGGCCTGGGCACGGGCGATGAGCGGATCGGGCGATACGCCGGCCGCCGCCTTGCGGCGTGCATTGGCGCCCACCGTCTACGTCGGCTTCGTCTTCGGCATCCTGCTGTTCGGCAGCCTCGCCACCTGGGCGAGCCGCGCGCCGCTGGCAAGTGCCGCGGTCGCCCAAGGCAATGTCAGCGCCGATTCCGGCCGCCGCGTCATCCAGCACCTCGAAGGCGGCATCATCCGCGCCATCAAGGTCAAGGACGGCCAGATGGTCAAAGCCGGCGACGTGCTCTACACCCTGGAGCCGACGCAGGCGCGCGCCCAGTTCGAATCCAAGCGCCAGCAGTGGATGCGGCTGGTGGTGACGCGGGCGCGGCTGGAGGCGCACCGCACCGACGCCGACAAGTTCTCCCCGCCGGTCTTCCCCCACGCCGCCGAGGATGCCGGCTTCAAGAAATTCGTCGACGACCAGGTGGCGCTGTTCAAGTCGCGGCGCCAGGCGCTGATTGAGCGCGACCTGATCTTCAAGCAGCAGATTCTCCAGCTCCAGCAGCAGGGCGACGCCAAGTCCAAGGAAAACGAGGCCCTGAAGCAGCAGCGCGATTTCCTTGACGACGAGATCTCCGACAAGAAACAGCTGTTTTCGCAGAACCTGGCGCGCAAGCCGGAATACCTGGCGCTCGAGCGGGCGCGCGCCGACATCATGGGCCGCATCGCCTCCAACCAGTCGGAAGTGGCGCGGATTGCCGAGCGCATCGCCGAAGTGAGGCTGTCGATCCTGCAGAACCAGACGCAGTTCGACCAGGAGATTTCCGACCAGCTCACCAAGACCAATACCGACATCGCCCAGCTCGAGGAAACGCTGCCGGCAACCGAGGACATCCTCAACCGCACCGACATCAAGGCTCCGGTCGACGGCACCGTGTTCAACATGCGCTTCAAGACCGTCGGCGGCGTCGTGCGGCCGGGCGAGGCGTTGCTCGACATCGAGCCGGTCGAGGACGACCTGATCATCGACGCCAAGCTGTCGCCGAACGACATCGACGTCGTCCACGCCGGCCTGCCGGCCGAGGTTTATCTCACGCCGTACGTTTCAAGGCATACGCCGCGGCTCAAGGGCACGGTGATCAGGGTCAGCCCCGACATCATGCACGACAGCCTGCCGGGCGGCGGCATGGCGGGTGGGACGGCCGGTTCGTCCGGGGCTCCGGCGGCCGGCGCGCTCGCCGGCGGTTACTACGAGGTCAAGGTCCGCATCGAGCATCGCGAGTTCAGCGGCATCGGCGCCGACCTCAAGATGTATCCCGGCATGCCGGCCGAAGTGTACATCATGACCGGCACGCGCACCTTCGCGCAGTATTTCCTCGATCCGCTGCGGAAATCCTTCCGCCGCTCGTTCCGCGAGAAATGAGGCGCCGGCGGCGGGTTGACGAAGCTCCGCACGTGATTGCAAACGGCTTTTTTGATCGAGGCGACGCCGGCAAGCTCAACATCACGCGTGGAAAAATGTAAACTGGCGGCGGCAGGCGGGTCTCGATCGCAACCCCCGCAGGTCGCGCGCCGCAACGGTCAATCCTACGCAGGTCAATTCCCATGAACGCCAACTGGACATCGGGTTACGTCAGCGATGTCACCTACACGCTCGGCTTCTACCGCGAGCTGGCGCCGACATTTCTGCACTTCTGCGCGGTGCTCAACGGCGTCGAGGGCCCGGCGCTCGACAAGCCGCTGCGCTACTGCGAGCTCGGCTGCGGCCGCGGCTACAGCACGGCGCTGCTCGCCGCCGCCAACCCGAACTACGAATTCGTCGGCATCGACTTCAACCCGTCGCACGTCGCCGAGGCGCGCAACCTTGCGGCGCGCGCCAAGCTCACCAACGTCACCTTCGTCGAGGCGAGCTTCGGCGACGCCGCGCGTTCGACCGACCGCAAGTTCGCCGACTTCGACATCGTCGCCCTGCACGGCGTCTACACCTGGGTCGAGCGCAGCGTGCGCAACGACATCGTCCATTTCATCCGCGAGAAGCTGGTGGCGGGCGGCCTCGTCTACAACAGCTACAATGCGCTGCCCGGCTGGGCCATGGCGATCCCGATCCAGCACGTGCTGATGGAGGTGACGCGGCGCACCTCGCGCGACAGCTTCGCCGCGCTCAAGGAAGGCTACGAGCTCCTGAAGACGCTGGTCGAGAAGCAGAGCGGCTTCGTCCAGCAGAACCCCGGCATCAAGGCGCGCATCGAGAACATGGGCAAGCAGGACCTGTCCTATCTCGCCCACGAGTTTCTCAATGCCGGCTGGGAGCCGCTCTACATCACCGACGTGATGAAGAATTTTGCCGAGGCCAAGCTCACCTATATCGGCTCGGCGACGCCGGTCGAGAACCGCATCGAGCTGTGCGTGCCGCGCGACCTGCAGGCGACGGTGCAGGCGGCGCCCGATCTCGCCATGCGCGAGCTGCTCAAGGACTACGCGGTCAACAAGCAGTTCCGGCGCGATCTCTACGTCAAGGGCGCCAGCGTGCTGCAGCCGCAGGAACAGCGGGCGCGCTTCCACGCCATCACCTTCACGCTCGCCACGCTCGACAAGAAGCTGCCGGAAAAATTCACCTTCCCGGTCGGCGAATTCACCGTGAAACCGGAGGCGGTCGCCGCGCTGACCGAGCTGCTCGCCGCCAAGCCCGCGACCGGCGCCGAGATCATCGCCGCCACCGCCAAGGCCGGGCTGCGCGAGCCCGACGTCGTGCTGTGGCTGCTGGTGCTGGTGCAAGGCGGCATCGTCGCCCCGGTCCGCCCGGACCATCACGCCATGGACCGCGCCCCGGCGCACCGCCTCAACAACCTGATCGTCAGCCTGTCGCCCGGCGCCGACTCGCACCGCTTCCTTTGCGCGCCGGTGACCGGCTCGGCCTTCGGCGCCGGCTATCTCGACCGCATCGTTGCGCCGCTGATGGTGAAGGCGCCGAAGGACGACAATGCCGCGATCGCGCGCAAGGCCTTCGACATGCTGGAGAGCGCGGGCCGCGGCTTCGTCCGCGACGGCAAGACGCTGGCCAAGACCGACGAGAACATCCAGGACATCGCCAAGGCGGTCGGCGAGTTCCGCGAGGTGCGGCTGCCGCGCTGGCGCGCGCTCGGCGCGATCGGCAAGGCCTAGGGCCCGCGGTTCATCGCGGGCCTTGGCCGTTTGTCACGACACCTAGACGTGCAGCAGGTCGACGTGGCCGTTGTGGTTCTGGATATGGATGTTGTTCAGCGACGTAATCGAGGCATCGGTGAACGTCAGATTTATCGAATGACCACTGTTGTCATGCACCGTCAGCACGCCGGCGTTGAAGCTGGCTTGGTCGCTGATGTTGACGTCGCCATCGGTGAAGCCGATCGCTCCTAGGTCAATGTCGTCATTGATATGGAAGCCAGTGATCGTACCGGTGAACTGGGACGTCACGCTGGTCGCCTTGTCGAGCATCAACGTACCGTGGTCGGTGGTGCTGAACTTGTCGAACTTCACGTTCGCGCTCGACGAGACGCCGAATTCGATGACGCCACCGAGGCCGATCAGCGCGCCGCCGCCCCCGGTCACGGCGCCGTTGATGGTCAGGTGGCTCGTGTGCGTGACGGAATTGCTGTCGGTATAGTTGTTGAGCGCTTCGAGCGTGCCGTTGTCGACGACTGCAGCGGTGACGGTGGCGGTGCTGCCGTGCACGGCGGTCAGGAAGGTGCTGGCGCCGACCGTTACGGTGCCGCCGGTGATGGTGGCGTTGTCGAGATCGATGTGCGAGTTGATGGTGGTCGAGCCGAGAAGCCCGGTGCCGGTCGCCTGCACAGAACCGGCGCCGGTGTCGGTGATGGTGGTATCCTGGATCATCAGCCAGCCGCCGCCGGTCGCCTCGATGGTGCCGGTATTGGCGACCGCATGGCCCGGCGTGTGAATCAACATGCCGTTCGCCGTGTCGTTGGCGTCGATCACGCCCTTGTTGACGAGCGTCATCAATGAGTCGCCGATGACGCCGCCGCCGTCGATGGCCTCGCCGTTGGTCAGGGTCACGGCATGGACCCCGTCGCTGACGATGTTCTCGGCGGTGACCAGAGTGATCTGGCCGGCCGGATGCTGGGCATCCTTGGTGCCGTCGCCCGACAGCGTCACCGACTTGTTCACGGTGTAGTCGATCGCCGCGTAGAACATGCCGGCGGTGATGGCGCCGGCATAATGCGTAAAGAACGCGTTGTGGCCGCCGATCAGCGAGCCGACGTCGGTCGCGGTGCCGCCGGCGCCGAGCGCGGAGCCGGCCGCGCCCTCGATGACGCCGGTGCCGCCGTGGCCGTCGTCGACGGTGACGAAGTCGACGCCGCGGTAGTCGCCGGCGAGCTTGAGGCTGGCGGTGTTGGTGCCGTCGGTGACGGTGAGGGTGCCGCCGGCCGCCGTGCCGGTGAAGGAGGCGAAGGTCGTCGCCAAGCCGTACGTAATGTCCTTCAGGTCGATGGCGTCCTGCTGGAGCGCGCCGGCGGCAAACAGCTGGGCGAGGTCGAAATTGGCTAAGATCTGCTGGCCTTGGGTCGAGAAGTGCTCGTTGTCGGAGTAGAAGCTGGTGTATTCGGAATTCGGCCGCGTCAGATAGGCGGTGTTCGGAGAGGGTGTGCCGGTCGGCGCGCCCCACTGGCCCCAGACGGAGGTATTTGGCGGCGATGCCTTCGATTGCAACTGGAAGGCCGAGCTCTGCGCCGCGAAATTGGTGCCGCTCGTTCCTGGATTGACGGTTGCGGCGGTGAAGCCGAATTTGGTCGGGTTCGCGGCGACTGCACTCTTCAGCGTCGGAATGTCGACTGTGACGTAGTCTTGGCCCGCGACCAAGCCGTCGGCAGTCAGCTTCGCGATTAACTCGGTCCCCAAGAGGACGCTGCCGGTGAAGCCGCCGTGCAAGACCACGTGCTGAGCGCCCGCGGTGACGAGCGCCTCGACCTCGGTGGCGAGCGCGTCGCCCTGATGCATGAGATAAGCTTGCTGCTGCGCAGTGGAGTCGTTGCCGAGCCCCGTCGTCGTGTCCAAGGCAAACGTCTTGTCGTTCGCGCCGCTGCCGATCAGATAAATCGCGTTCGGATCGACGGTGAAGTCGCCGAGATAGTTCTCGATCTGGACGACGGTCGAGTCCAGCGCATGATTGGGATTGAGATTGCCCCAACCGTTGTTGCCGGGGTCGGTTCCGGGGCCGCTCGGTGTGTTGTAGTTGCCGCCGCCCGCATCTTCGACGGTGAGCGCGCCGGCAATGGCGTAATTGATGTCGGAGTTGGGGCCGACGCTGTCATCGTTCGCCGACACAATGGTGATGCCGAAATTGCTGGCGAGAATCTGCGAATCCATGCTGCCGCTGCCGACCGGCGTGCCGGTGCCGTGAGCGGTCACGGCGTTCTGAATCAGGCCATCGCGCGCATTGCTTCCGGTGCCGTCCGGGTTGTTCACGATGCCGTTGTCGGCGATGGCGTTGGGGAACCAGCCGCTGTCGATGCCCGAGTCGCCGAAGGCAAAGAAATGATCGATGCCGGCTGAGCCTTGCGCCCCGGCAAACCCGGAGATCACGCCCTTGAACGCGGTCGCGCCGAACGTGTGATCGAGAATCAGCGTGGCGGCGGCGCCTTGGCCGAACGCCACGTTGGGCGTCGCCGCGGCCTGGAACTCGGCCGAGCTGACGTCGTCGAGCCTGATGGTGCCGGTGCCGCCGACGGTGCCGGCGAACACGGCCTGCCCGGCGTCCGAAATATCCATCAGGCCGTTGACGCCGCCGCCGACCGCGACGGTGCCGGTGCCGGTGTTGGTCACCGGGGTGGTGAAGGTCACGGCCGCGGCGTCGATGCTGACGAAGCCGGTATTGACGAAGCTGCCGCCGCTGAAGGCCGCCGTGCCTGAGATGTCCATCTCGCCGGCATTGCTGACGGCGACGTTGGTCAGATTCACGTCGTTTTGCAACGTGATGTTCGACGTCGTGGCGGCGCCGATCAGTTTGCCTCCGGTGACGTCGGTCGCGCCGCCGGCGCCGTCGAGCATGACATGGCCGTTCGCCGCCGACAGGATCTGGCCGGTGGCCGATTGCGTCACCGACTCGTTGACCATGCGGCCCGAAAGCGTGGCCTCGTTGGTGGTTTTGCCGTCGGCCAGCATCGCGGCAATGATGCCGACCTGGTTGTCGACCGTGAGCAGCGGGTCGTCGAACCCGCCGTTGCCATCGATGGTATTGCCCTGGTTGACGAAGGTCGCAGCGGAGCCGTTGGTGACGACGATGGAGTTCGCATTGTTGAAATGGAACGTGCCCTTGCCGGTCAACGTCACCGTGCCGCCGATCGCGAGATGGACGCCGCTATTCAGCGTCATCGTGCCGGCGTTATTGATGGTCAGCGCGTTGCCGACCAGCGACTGGAAGGTGCTGGCGTCGGCGATTTCGGCGGCGGCGCCGGTCATGACGGTGATGGTGCCGCCCC
>Ga0070741_10005503_pt1 | contig 28078 bp, 21 predicted proteins | sample Coa_R1_4_FD_66440 | JGI IMG/M metagenome (GOLD analysis project Ga0070741, IMG submission 66440) | Surface soil microbial communities from Centralia Pennsylvania, which are recovering from an underground coalmine fire - Coalmine... | ecosystem: Environmental > Terrestrial > Soil > Unclassified ...
AGCAGTAGACAGGTTCAAATGCAGAGAGGTCGCATCACTCGGCCTCCAGTCCACACGATCAAATAGATTCTCCGCGTTGCCGTCTGCATGGAGCGGTTGGAATTCCGGTGCATCCAGAAAACGCTGGCTATCAACTCCATCGAGGGCAAGAAAGTTTCCCCATCTGGCGGAACCGGTCGCGAGCGCCACACTAGCGGTTGGAGTTCCGAACGATCCATAGCCCAATGACAGCGAGCCATTCGCTTTGCCGGTATTCAGGCCGGAACGTGTCGTTGCCTCTACAATCAGGCTGGTCTTATCCCCAAATTCCGCGGGAGGAGCTCCCTGGAGAGTTCGCATCTCCTGAATCGTGTTTGCAGATATCTGGTTGGAAAAGATCCGGCTCTGCTGGTCAGAAATCGGCTGACCATCGATACTGAATGACGTTTCTGCGTGCTCGCCAAGCGGATGGAAGACTCCATTCGAGTCGGCGGCAACTCCTGGAGTAGCCAGAGTCAGAATCGAGCTCAGCGCAGCATTTACGCTTTCGCTGGGCAAATTGGCAATCAATCCCGTCCCGATCTGTGTCTGAGCCACATTCAGCGAACTGACGTCGGCGACTCCTTCTACTACCGTCACCTGTTGAGAGGCTGCTTCAACGCCAAGTGAAATCGTTGTCCGCGAATCTTCTCCGGCACGCACAATTACCGTTTCGTGATGCGGACTGAATCCAGGAGCAAATACAGTGAGCTCGTGGGACCCCGGCTGCAGATGATCGATGCAGAAACCGCCTGAGTCGTCCGTCCTGACATTTGGCCGCTTACTGGCGTCTCCCAACTGCACAACCGCACCAGCGATCACGGCACCGCTCTGATCCTGAACGGTTCCACAGACCTTCGCGATTTGGCCTGCCATCAACGAGCTCAGGAGAGTGATTGGGCCCAGCAACAGCCACACAGAAAATCCCACCCGCAACCGCGACCACACCCATTTCATCATCTGTTTTCCCACGAGTCTACAGATATCCCACAGGAAATCAGTATACACGACTATGTGTTAATCATAGTTAACACGCCGCTAGATATTATGCTTTAGACACCCAGATCTTGTCGGCTGCAGCTGTTCCAAGGCGAATTTGGCGTTTGTCGACGGATAGAGAGAAGGTTCCGTCATAATTTCGACCTTCCATGGCGACCCGGACACCGGGACGAATCCCTTCCTTATCAAAGAATTCCAAGAGGTTGCGATCTCGTTCGTAGACGCTGGTCACAATCCATCGCGACCCGGGTTCTGTTTCTGTGAGCAACCGCAAGCCCTTTTTGCGGCGCTCGGTTGGGCTTCGCAATGTCGGTCCATTCCCGTGAGGACAGGTGTCTTTGTGGCCCAACTTTTCAATCAGCTTCTTTTCAAATGCCGCTGAAACAGCGTGCTCCAATCGTTCAGCTTCCTCATGAACCTCATACCACTCCATCCCAAAGATCTCAGCGAGCATTCTCTCGATCAGGTGATGGCGGACTATGGTTCGCTCTGCGATCTCGCGACCCTTCGGCGTTAGTTGAATATGCCCATCCCGCTTCACCGCGACCAGGCCATCTTTGGTCAACCGCTTCAAGGCGAAAGTTACTGCTGGTCGTGTCACTGAAAGCCAATGAGCGAGCGTCGCGGGAATCACAGCCTGGCTCTCACCCTCAACTTCCGCTATCGCCTTCAGGTAGTCCTCTTTGGAAATTGTGATCATTCACGTGACCAGGAAGTCAGGCCCTGCCGTGAAGTCTAACACTGGTGCAAGACCACTCACACTAGCTGACAGCGAAGGAAAACGTAACCATGTGACAAACTGACCTGTGAAACAATCAGTATCGAACTCCGCGAAGAATAGCTTTTGGCGCGGGTGGAGAAAATGGCAGCAAAGAGAGCAGAGTGAGAAAATACGCACTGGTGTTCCTCATATCGCTCTTGTCTTGTTGCTGTGATCCATCCTTTGCTCAATCGGCCGAAAAGGAGCCTCAGGCAGTGCTTGAGATTGGGGGCGCTGCTAGCCGGAGCCTCACAGAAAGCCAATCGAGCTTCGGGCCGACCCTCGCGGTCGAGGTTACGCCGATAGAGAAGTGGCTCGAACTTGAAGTTGGCGTTACACCACTCTTTCGTCCTCACTCCACTGAATGGAGTGTTGACCTTCTGTTTAAAAAGCCCTGGACGTTATCGGATACGAAGGAAGTCATGATTGGAATCGGGCCGGAATGGATTCACTCGAACGCATACGGCATAAAAATGAATTCGGTTGCTGGTGAAATCGTTCCAGACTTTATGTTCTGGTCGTCGAAAAAACATAGATTCGGCTGGTACTTGGAGCCGAGCTATGAATACAAGTTTGGGCCGGGACACGAACAATCAATCGGCCTAAGCGGCGGTCTCCTCATCGGCATCCCTTAATTGAGTTTGTTATGAGACAGGCGATCTAGTCAGTCCACATGGAAAACTCCGAACAAAAACGGTAGCAGCATTCCAACCATCGCAGCGCCAATCATCAGAGACATCCACAGGCCTTGGCGCCTGGTAAATTTGTTGACGGCTTTCTTTCTCCCTCTGCCTAGCGAGTAGGTGTTGTCTATTCAGGTGCTTCTGATGGGGAGGGCCTGCCGAAGCAGACCCTCCTTTCATTCGATGGAGGTCAGAAATGGAAACCGAGTTGGGCTGTCAACGCTCGTGGTGTCACATAGTGGGTCCCGCTGAACGTTGAGAGGAAGTTGTAGAGCGCTACTCTGTTGGTAATGTTAACGGCCGTGAGTTGAAGGCTCCAAGTGTACTTATCGCCGCGGAAAAGGTTGTCGTCTCCCAGCGCGAGGTCGAACAGATGGCGTGAGCCGACCCGAGGTGGGTTATGGTCGTCGTCTTCCGTGCCTGGAGCAGGTATTTGGATAAGAGTCGAGCCATATTGTGACGCCGGACAAATGCTGGTTCCGAGGCTCGAGCTGATCGGAGTCGTGGGAGTGGCATGTACCGAACCACAGAAGAGACCTGCTTGAAATTGTTGATCCGGGCTGATGATCGAGGCATCGACCACAGTATCACTGCCGAGGGGTCCGTTAGCGCAGTTGCCACCGGCGCACGGAACAGGGCCGGCTACCAGTCCGCTGTCATAGCGCCAATTGAAGCCCAGCCAGGGGCCTCTCTTCCACGGCTGATATTGCAAGTGAGTGGTCTGGTTAAACTTCTCATCGTGGTCAATGCGGAAAACCCCGGACGGAGCCGAGGGAGTGGCTCCCGCGCCGCCGACCTGCGGCGCGAAGAATCGGGCCGCGACACTGGAGAACACAACCAAAGCGGAGAACCCATGGAAATTCGGAACGCTCACGCGCCCGGCGAATCCAGGGATCTTCGAGCGCTCCCACTCGATGGGAAACGTAATCGGCGTTGCACCGAGAACGCTGAAGTCGTAAGCATTGTGCGTGTACTTCCAGATGTACTCACCGGAAACGACGAGGTATTTCCCAAACGCCTGCTGAATGCCAGCGTGGAATTCATTGCGCCAGCCAGGACTGAACGGGGTAATACTTGGCGACGAACAAAGCAGGAGCGGATTCAATACTGGATTGCCGCATCCTTGATTGGAAAGCACTAAGTTCTCGTTGAAGGGCGTTTCCAGTACGCGCGCGTAAGAGACGCGAAGAACGGTATTGCTTGGCTTGATGTTGTACGCGATACCGATACGTGGCTCCGCCTCCTTGTGAGTGGTAAGTCCGTTGTAGAAATCACCACGGATTCCCACATTGACGGCCCAACTTCCCTTGGTGATGGAATCCTCCGCGTACAAAGCGAGTTCTTTCACGTCTGTGTGCCCCACAAACCCATAGAGCGTGCCACCGCGAGTTAAATCGTACGGAGCCAAGGTTGTACACGGCGGCGCGATAGGATTCCCATTGGCGTCCACACACGAATTGCCGTTCGCGTCGGTAAGCGATGCCAGAAACGCAGGATCGACAACGCCGAGTTGGTCATTCTCATCCAGGAACGTCTGCTCATAGTCCGCACCGATTTTTACATTGTTAATTCCTTTGACATACGAAAGGCTCGAGCGGACACCGCTGTTCAGCAACTTCCGATCTTGACCCACCGTCTGTGCCTGAAGATCTGGGGCAAGGTCAGCGAACGGATTCGCACTGGGATAGTAATTATAGTGATCCCGCCGCACCCATCCACCCAGAGTAAAGACCGTAGTCGGGCTGATAAGCCTTGTCCACGATGGAGCAATGTTGAAGGTCTTGATCTGCGATCTCTGATCGGCCGGTCCAACGGGAAGACCATTAGGACCGAGACCACCATTGTTGACGAGCACTCCGTTCCACGCGGTTGCGTTCTGAGTGTCGAATGAGTTCGGAGTCTGGAACCAGGAGCGTGTAAAACCCAGGTTGACGTGAACCGAGTCCGCACTCGTCAGCTGATAGTCCACACGGTCGAAGATATTTTCTTCATTCCCTTTGTCGTGCATGACCGAAAACTCCGGCGGGTCGAGAAAACGACCGCTGTTCAGCCCGTTCGCAGAAATGAAGTTGCCCCACTTTTGCCCGCCATACGCGAGGTTGAAGCCGATGTTAGAGGTGCCAAAACTGCCATACGAGCCGGTCACTTCTCCGTGCGGCGTAGTGACGCCCTGCCCCGACCGGGTGGTCACGTTGATCACGACGCTAGTCTTATCGCCATACTCAGCCGGCGGAGCCCCTGCGATCACTTCCATGGACTCAACTGAATCGAGCGGAATCTGATTGGAGAACACCTTGCTCTGCTGGTCGGTGATGGGCTGGCCGTCGACAGAGAACGAATTCTCTGCGTGATCGCCAAGACCGTGGAAGAGGCCGTTGGAGTCGGCGGCGATCCCTGGCGTCGCCAGAGTCACCAACGAACTGATTTCGGATGATTGGCTCTCCAAAGGAACCTTGTCGAACAGGTTTCTGTCGACATCGGTATGAAAGGTAGGATCGTTCTCAATCAAGTCACCGGCTGCTTCGACGGTTACGGTCTCCTCGGAGCCCTTCACGTTCAGCTTCAGGCTCAGGCTTACGGGGACTACCGACCGCACGTCGATATCCTGCGCGTAGGGATTGAACCCCGGGCTTGTGACGGTCAGATGATATGGATTGAAGGGGACATTCGGGATGACGAATTTCCCCGACGCATCGGTGGTTGTGGTTCTCTCCAAGGCACTGACGGGGTTGCGAATCTCGACGGTAGCATTCGGAACTACCGCACCCGACGGATCGTGGACGGTTCCTATCACGGAGCTCGAGTTCCCGGACTGCGCATATCCTGAGACATTCAAGATCAAGAAGAAAACTACGACCAAAGTCGCACGTAGCAACTTATTCGAACAAGCCAGCATGATTCCTCCCAAAGAAAGTTAGGTTGGAGAACAGATTCAATTGGAATTAGTTGCTCTTGAACCTAGACGCAGGGAGGTGGTCGAACGGTAAGAGCGAACGCTAGGAGCTGCTGTTGAGCAGCGACTGGCTCCCCTGCCCGAATGAGCTGGAGCCGTACAAAGACGGTCTGCGGCAGCCTGTGGGTGAGGACGGGAGAGAAAGAATGAGCGGCAGCGCAGACGGTACATGCCGCGGATTCGTCGGAACTGGAATGGTGGTGCGCAGCAAAGGCAAATGCCGACCACAGCATCAGCAGCAAACACACCCATGCCACGCGCTTTACGATCGGCCGCATGTACTCTTTCCCTAGCAGAACGGTGTCCTGAATCTACACTGAAATTAGGACCGGGCGCAAGGAGAGTGCCGCTTCAGTAGTGCTACAGTTTGAATTTAAGCGGCTGCTGAGGATGTTCGTTTGTGGAACAGGCGGCCATCACCGACGGCAATAAGTCCAGCGGGCTTTTCGATCACGGGGTCGCCGGCTCTAACTTCCGCAGCAGGTATCTCAATCACCTGACCGTCACGCCGGTTGGTGACAATGCGCGGAAGAAAATCGAGCAGGTCCTGAATGGCACCCCTGCCTCGACCGACTGCCCACGTGTTGTGGGAGTTTAGCAAATGTCAGATCAAGTTGAGACTAGGACAATCTAGTCTAGAGCGTCTTTGCAGAATCACGGTATTGAGGGTGATGCTCCACTTCTAGCTTGGCTAACTTGAATGTCCTCCAGCCACGTGGCGTAGTTCTTTCGATCCACGAACAAGTCCGCTTTGACCTCGTCGCCCGGCTTCAATTTCGACAGTGCAGCTTGGTCCTTGACGACATAAGTCATTCTCATCGCTGCCATGAAACCAGGAATTGCCTTGTGATTCACCGTGACCTCATGGACATTCTTTTCCACACTCACGACGGTGCCCTCAAGCTTGTAGTGCTGCAATTCACTATTGCAACCTGCCAAAGCTAGCGCCGCGGCCAACAGAAGCAATCCCTTCGCAAAATTGATCAGCGTCGCTCGACTCCACGTCATTTGATCCATCCACGCGAAAGCAACACTTCGCTTTGATCCTTGGCCGTCTCCGTCCAGGCAAGGAAAACCCGACCGGTGGTACCAGCCAGTACCTCAGGTTGATGAACAGAATTGTCCGAATGCGTTACTCGAATTGGCCGACCGGCGTTGTCACCTTTGATCTCTAAAAGGTATGCCTGATTCGACCTCCAGGTCGATGAATCGTGGAGGGGGCGACCTTGAAATACAAGGAGAACACGGCCGTCTTCCGACACTGACAACCGAGGGTGGTTAGCATCTAGAACATCACCCGAGACAATCTGTGCCGGTGCAAAACTGGCGCCGTTATCGTGTGAGATCGCCAAACGAATGCCAGCCTTCTCCCGCCCCTCCGAGTACCACGCAACGTAGAGAACGCCATCGTTTCGATGACCCGGGCCCTTGACCCCGCGGGTTTTGAGCGTAATCGGGATGTTTCGCCAACTGCAGATCAAGGGTCTCAGTTGCACCTGGGCAGCCGACTACTGCCCCACCTAATCAGGCTAAAGGGCCCGCTCGGGTCAAAGCTCGAGGGACATACATCATTGCTCAATTTGCATCCAGCTCAGCGGAGGTGAGTGAAGTGTCGGGCTAAGCTCCTGCGCTGTTGTATCAGTGTACGAACCGAGGCCACACCAGTTTCTCGCAGTTGACGGACTACAAAGTCATAGTCGTCCGTAAGAATTCCGTAGTCACCCAATTGCCGTTCAAGCAAACGGGAAGGTACAAATTTGTGAAACAATTGGCCATCCTTGAACACGTCAAAAGTTCCGCCGACATTCGCATAGACAGTCCATCCGATATCCATGAAACCTCCTAGCGTCGATGATTCCGAAGCGCTCTTGCACGCTTAACTCGCTTCCATACTGACATCGTCTACTCTGTGTACTCGAACCAAGACTATCAGGCGTTAACAGTCATTGACCGATCAATGAGTGTAACCTGAGCCGCTCGAAACGATTAAAAAGCATTCACGTCTGCCACGCGTACGGAGCTAGGCTCATATCCTCCCGAGTCGTACGATGCAGCCGTCTGGAAGGTACGGTCGCCGTTGCCCAGCAATATCGACTCGGTGCTCCCGCTCGGGCAGTCGGTATTTGATCCAAACAGATTGGTAAGAACATTGATCTATTTCGATCATGTTAGGCAGGATTGGTTCGGCTTCTCGACGTTGCCGGGTTGTCAGTACAAGAGCGAGTCGAGGCCGAGTCGCTCTTTGCAAAGAAGATGGGCTGTGCTGCGCTTGGCGTGGAGTGCTGATGACGTTATCTCTGGTAGGTCGATCGCCGCCGAACGTTCACCTTTCTATATCCTCACCGAGCGACAGGCCTGCATTTCTCGCACAAAAAAATGGGTTACACTCCACGTCTCGTCTTGTGGAGGCTCCAATGATGAAATCTCACGGGTGGAAACACACCGCTGTGCTTTTATTCCTTGCTGCAACCGCAATTGTCTCGCCTGCGCAGACTTTTACCGCAATTCACAGCTTCAACGGAAACGGTGCTTCACCCTTCGCTGGATTGGTGCTAGCCACTGACGGCAACCTCTACGGAACGACCACGGCCGGGGGGGCCTACTTCGCCGGCACAGTCTTCAAAATTACTCCAACTGGCAGGTTAACCACGATTTACAGCTTTTGCCCCAATAAGTATGACTGTAGTGACGGCCTCCTTCCCGATGGGAAGTTGGTGCAAGCTACCGATGGGAACCTTTACGGGACAACCCTCCACGGCGGGCCCGACGAGTGGGGCACGATTTTCAAAATCACACCCGAGGGAACGCTCACCACGCTCCACACCTTTGACTACAGTGACGGGGGTTTTCCCAACGCGGGGTTGATGCAAGCCACCGATGGGAACCTCTACGGATCGAGTAGTGGAGCTGGGACCTACAACTGGGGAACGATCTTCAGAATGAACCTCGATGGCACACTGGCGACTCTGTATAACTTTTGCAGTCAAATGAATTGCAGTGATGGTTCTGAACCTCAGGCTGCCCTACTTCAAGCGAAGGAAGGGAACCTCTACGGAACGACTACCAGAGGTGGGGCCCATGGCTCTGGCACGATTTTTAAGATCAGCCTCGGCGGCACGCTCACTACCCTGTATAGCTTTTGCGCCCAAACGAACTGCACCGATGGAGCCTATCCGTACACTGGATTGGTGCAAAGCAACGATGGCAGCCTTTACGGAACGACTGGTCAAGGCGGGGCCTACAACAATGGCACAGTCTTTAAGATTAGTCCAACGGGTACGTTGACGACGCTTTACGAGTTTTGCGCCCAAACCAATTGTGCTGATGGATCCTTTCCGTATGGATTGGTGCTAGCCACTGATGGGAACCTCTACGGCACGACGGGCGGTGGAGGTATTCACGGCGATGGAACGCTATTCAGAATTACTCTGTCGGGTACACTTCGCACTCTGAGCTTTGATGGGAACGACGGCGAAGAGCCCATTGCAAATCTAATGCAAGCCACCAACGGCAACTTCTACGGCACAACGTACTCTGGCGGAGCCTATAACCAGGGCACGGTCTTTCAATTGTCCATTGGGCTAGCCCCTTTCGTCGAAACCCTTCCCATCTCAGGCAAAGTTGGGGCGATCGTTGATATCCTCGGAACCAACTTGACTGGCGCAACCAGCGTCAGCTTCAACGGGACGGCTGCAACCTTCACCGTGGTATCGGCTTCTGAAATCACGACCACAGTTCCAAGTGGTGCAACTACCGGGATACTCACGGTGACCACACCAAGCGGCACGCTCAACAGCAATGTGGTATTCCGAGTAAGACAGTAATCGGGTTCACTCGAAGTCAAGTGTTAGCCAAGAACGAGTTCTCCCGATTGAATTGACATAACATCCCCAGTGTGCCGACGCTCTGAACTTCATAAGACCTCCTGGATCTGACCTCCAGAGGATCGAGACGGATTGCGGCTATGCGGGGCCCGGAAATCTCTAAGAACAAAATTCCCACGCCCACGCACGCAGAGTCAAGGTGCAGGAATTTGCAATGATCCTCTTCGTCGATAAATCTCTATTACGCTCATTGACCTGTCAATGAGTGATAACGCCTGTTAGTGTCAGTTACGCTTTCGAAGCCTTCGAAATGCCATCGACAATTGAGTAGAACGATGGCGCTTTCAGAGAACTGCCGACGTATTCGATTGAGACATTGGTTCCCAAACGACAAGAGATAGCGCGGACCGTGCGACCTGCCATGACAGTTTGCCCATCTAGGCAAACGCCTGTAGTGTCGAAGATGTCCAGTTGCCGCGTAGCTGTAACCTATATGCCGATGGTCGCCATCATGCGCTGTTGTGAACTGGCAAAATCCGTCAAACCTATGTTTCCAGTAAACCAGCAACGCATATATTCGCTGTAGCGCGACGTTCGAGCCCGCTATCCACGGTCGCCAGCCTAACCGAGGTGCATCTGTTCCTCCGGCGTAGGCTCTGCTCCCATTCGTGAAGCCGCACCCGTTCGGTTGGCGATGAAGCATTAGCGGGATTGCATCCGCCTCAGCGGGCGTACCTAAGCTGTAGGGCAATCGGCCGAGTTTGATCGGGCTGGCGAAAACCCAGTCATTCTCACCTCCGATGAGGTGAGAATTTCACCTCAGTTTTGAGAATGAAATCATTGGGTCTGGAGTCCCTTCGTTTCAAGCGCCTTGGTCTCGGCAAGGACGGTGATTGAGCCAAGCACTAATTCGTTCGAAGCCATCCCGGGCCCGCTCGGGTATGCGGGCAATTCGGGAGGCGGCGCCGGCAATTTCATCGGATGCGCTTCGATTTCTTTCATCACCACCTCTATGGCTTTTTCCAATTGCGGATCGTGCCCGTCACGCACCAGATCAGGTCGGTTATCCACCTCGATGTCCGGCGCCACTCCTTTATTCTCGATCAGCCACTTGCTGTCGAGGCCATAGAGTGAAAATTCGGGACGGGTGATGTATCCGCCGTCGATGAGAGGAATCTCTCCGCGAATGCCGCGCACGCCACCCCAAGTGCGCTCCCCGATGAGCGGCCCCAGTTTGTAGACTTTGAAGTAGTAACTGAAAAAGTCTCCGTCGGAGGCTGCGTAGTGATTCGTGACACATGCCATCGGCCCATAGAAAACATTGCCGGGAATGGTGTCGGGCTCCCAGTTGCGCGCCGTTTCCATACCGGCCAGGACGCGCCGCAAGCGTTCAAAAATAAGCTGATCGACGAATCCGCCGCCGTTGTAACGGACATCGAAAATCATTCCTTGCTTTCGGATCTGGGGAAAATACTGCTTCACGAAGGCATTCAGGCCGCTTTCGCCCATGTCCGGCAAGTACACGTAGCCGATTTTGCCGCCGCTGGCCTGTTCCACCTTGCGCCGATTGCTCTCAATCCAGTTCAACTCATGCAAGGGGAACTCATCGGGAATGGGCCGGACGACGACGTTATGCGATCCGTCCTGTGTGGGCTTGCTGTTCACGGTAAGAGTAGTTGCCTGGTTGACTGTGTTCATGAAAACTTCATAAGGGTCCTGCGGAACTCGCAGAGGCCGTCCATTGACTGCGAGCAAGTAGTCTCCTTCTTTGACTGTAACCCCGGGTTCGGTCAGAGGTGAACGAAGATTGCGGTTCCAGTTTTCTCCGGGATAAATTTTCGCCAGCCGATAATAACCGCTCTTTTCGTCGGCGGCGAAATCCGCCCCCAGCAACCCGACATTAACTTTGTCGATGGGTGGATAGTCTCCGCCTCCAACATAGGTATGCGAGTTCGAGAGCTCACCGATCATCTCGCCCAAGATGTAAGTGAGGCTGAGACGGTCAGCGACGTAGGGCAAAAGCTGCGCATACTTGTCGTGTTGCTCCTGCCAATTCACTCCGTTCATGGCAGGCTCGAAGAAGTAGTCCCGCTCCTGGCGCCACACTTCGTTAAAAATCTGCTTCCACTCGGCGCCCGGGTCGACTTCCATCTTCATGCCATCGAGTTTCAGCGCACCTTCCCCGGCGTGCACAAGCGACTTAGGCTCGTTCTCTTCCGGGGGATCGGGAACTTTTACATCCACAATTCCGTAGCTGTGTTCGGCCGGCCCTCCTTCTCCCCCGCCTCCGGCGGATTTGGGTGTGCCGTAGAGAAGCTTCTTACCATCAAAGGAAAGAGCGTACTGGTCAGCTCCGTCCACAAATACGTGCTCTTTGCGATTCTTCAAATCGTAAACATGAATTGCCGGCGTCTCACCGGGAAGCGGACCAGAGAGCCCTTGCACCGGGGCGGAAACATAAAAAATCAGGTTCTTTGCCGCGGATAACGCTTGCAGATTTCCCGGAGGGATGGGCAAAGCCACGATGCGATTCTGTATTCCTTCCAAGTCGATGCGGAAATTCTTCAACGCCGGCCGTGTTCCCGGCGCTGCCTCTTTTTCTTCCTCAGACGGCTTTTTTGCGCTTTCTGCAGACTCCGTCTTGGCCGGCGGCGTAGTGGGCTTCGTGGCTTCCGGCTTCTGCGGTGGAGGCGACTGGCCGCCCGGAGGCATGGGTAGCAGAACATCGGGAGATTTTGCAATCGTGACCTCGTCGCTCAGAACCGGGAACGGAGACGGCTCATCGGCGCGCAAGGTCACAACGTACACTCCGCCGGCCTTGGTATTGGCAAATTCCACGTCATAGACCCCAAGCACTTCGTTGTAGTCTCGTGTGGAGAGGAAGTAGAGGTACTTACCTTCGGGGTCGAAATACGGATTAGTGCTATCGCTGGCGTTCGTCGTAACCGGTGTGATTTTCTTGTCGGCGAGCGCGTAGAGATAAAGGACGCCGTTGTGATTCTCGCTCTGCTTGGAGTACGCCACCCAATTGCTGTCGGGAGACCAGTTGTAATCCGTAAGGTCGAAATACTTGCCTTGATCGATCAATACGGGTTTCTTGTCCTTGAGGTCGACATAAAAAAGCCGCGCTTGTTTGTCAGCAAACAGCAGCTTGCGACTATCCGGCGACCAGAGTGGAGGCAGGCGAAAGATTTTGCCGTCGGTCGTAATCCGTTGTTCCGGACCGAGCCCATCTTGCGGCATCAAGTAAAGCTCATCTTCCCCCGTGCGGTCCGACATGTAAGCGATCCAGCGGCCGTCGGGTGACCAGGCCGAGTACTTTTCACGAATACCCGACGTGCGCGTCAAATCTCGCGTGCTTCCCTCTTTTGCGGGTACCGTGAATACGTCGCCGCGGGCAGTAAACACCGCCCGCTTCCCATCCGGAGAAATGTCATAGTCTGTGATCAGGCTGCTTACGTTTGCCCAATGCTTACGTGCCAGGTCGCGATCGCCGGGCGTGTATACCGTGAGTTTCTGCTGCTGCTGGGTGTTCAGATCGAACAGATACAGGTAGCCTCCATTTTCGAAGACGATGGCATCTGGTCCGAGGCTTGGCCAGTTCACATCAAAGTCGGTGAAGTGCGTGAGTTGCTTGATTTGATGGCTGCTCAAGCTGTAGCTGTACAGGTTCAAGCGGTGTTCCGGACCTCGATCCGAGTCGAAATAGATCGTGTCGCCGTGCCACATGGGAAAAGTGTCGGTCCATTCGGTGTGCGGCATCTGCTCGATGTGATTGGCTTTGAGGTCGTAAATCCAGATGTCCTGGGCCATGCCGCCGGTATAGCGCTTCCAAGTGCGGAAATTTCGGAAGATGCGGTTGTAGGCAATCTTGTTCCCGTCTGGCGAAAAGGATGTGAGGCCACCTTTGTCGAGAGGCAGCGCCTCCGGCAAACCACCGTCGATGCTCACCGAATACAACCGTCCGAACCAGTCATTGAAGGTATCTCGCCGGCTCAAGAAAACAATCCGCTTGCTGTCCGGAGTCCAAGTAATGATTTCGTTATGAATGCCCATGCGCTCATTCAAGTGCCCGCCACCGGGATGGAAAGTCAACTGCCGCGGCTCTCCGCCTTCTGAGGGCATGATGTAAACGTTGTAATTCCCATCGTATTGTCCGGTGAATGCGAGCCATTTCCCGTCAGGAGAGAACTTCGGGAATAATTCCTGACCCGGAGAAGTAGTCAAGCGTTGTGCCACGCCTCCATTTCTTGCCACGAGCCACAAATCGCCGCCATAACTGAAGGCGATTTTGTCCTTTGAGACGTCGGGAAATCGCAGCAAGCGTCCTTCGCGCGATTCCTGCGCAAAACTGGTAAGAACAGCGCATAGCAATAAACCCGTCAGTAAGAAAGATTTCAGCCGCATTCTGTAGCCTCCAGGACCAAGACATAAAATTGTAACGCTCAGCCTTTTCTTGCGTATGAGTATGTGATCGACCCGTTTCAGCGCGGTGCTTGTAGGTCCCTGTCCGAGTAATTGACGTACCGAGCGTTTGCCCCCATTGACCTACACCAAAGGGCATACGGGGCAAGAAGATCTGCAGGTCATGACCGGCGTCGGACAACAGAAGCCCGTGGGAAAACACAAACGACGTCCTTAAATCAGCAGGCGGGAGCATGGCACGCCCTAACCAGTTGGCGAGGTGACGCTGAGACGGCCGGCAGCCAAGGCGGGCGACTTGGTCGTTTACATCGACAACGCCAGCAGCATCTCTGGTGCCTTTGGCCGACTCAAGCTCAGTACACCTTATTATTTGGCACCGGGCGGCTCTGCCGACCTGACACTGACCTTTCGTCATGACTACAAGAACTGGAAGCTGAGTTGTATGGAATCGCGGAGCTTACGCTTTGCAAGCTCAACGAGACCGAGCTGAGTAAATATAAAATTCCGTTTCGCGCTCGATGGAAGCACGAAGGAAACGCATGCCAGCCTTCGACCGCAACTCTCTGAACCCGGCATCCCAGAACTCCTTTGGCTTCTTGCACCCCATTTTTCGGATCCTCTGGCGTTACGTCGAGAGACTTTACGCACCAAACATGCCGCCCGAATTACGCAGCGTTCCGCGTAAGCTCTACGGCTTTACGCACCGGTTGCGCACTCGCGAGGCACTTTACGGGATTTTGAAGTCTCTTGTTTCCCGCGCCCCTGAGGACTCGGCAACCTTCAGGACTCCTGTCGCCATCCCAAGTGCCCGGTTCGTCAATCCCTGTGACACCGGAGACATTTGTGTCTTGCGTCTACCTGAAGAATTTCTCACGAAGTAAGTTGCTTTGGATCCTCCTTTCTGCAATGGCGGCTGCTACCGTGGCCCAGGCTCAATTCTCGGTCGTTTATAACTTCGGAAGTCAGCGTTTCGACCCCTATTTGCCTACCTATTCGGGGATCGTGGCACAGGGCCGTGATGGCGCTCTCTATAGCACCGCGCAGTTCGGTGGCACCACCAGTGAAGGTGCAATATTTAAGGTGACGACTGACGGAAGGCTGTTCGTGATCTACAGCTTCACGGGCGGCAGCGATGGAACTCTGCCGGTTAGCGGATTGACACTCGGTACGGATGGCTACTTCTACGGCACCACCGAGGAAGGTGGTGCGTCAAACCTCGGAACCGTGTTCAAGGTGACCCCAAGCGGTAGATTCACCACGCTATACACTTTCACCGGCGCGGGAGATGGTGGTTCTCCCCAGGCGCCCCCCATTCAAGGTATAGATGGCAACTTCTATGGAACAACCAATACTACGGTTTATAAACTTACTCCCTCTGGCAACTTGACCACGCTCTATTCGTTCAACGCTCACATTATTGCCCCATTGCTTGCGGACACCGACGGCAACCTCTACGGAACAACGTCCGGCAACCTGTTGTACAGAATCACGCCGGCTGGGCAAGTGACCATTCTGCATGAGTTCTCGCCTTTGGAGGGATGGCACCCTTATGGCCCTCTCGTTCTGGGGAATGATGGCAACATCTACGGGACCATGGCGAAGCTCGGCCAGAACGGCTGGGGAACCATATTCCAAATGACCCCGAAAGGCAAGGTCAGCGTCATCCACAGTTTCGATGGGAGTAGCGGTGGCGCCCCGTTCGCTGGATTAGTTCAATCCGCCGACGGAACCTTGTATGGCAGCACTATCTACGGTGGAACCGGCGGCGAGTGCGAGACCGGCTGCGGAACATTGTTTCAGATCAGCCCCCACCAGCCTTACTCCTACCAGGTTCTCTACAACTTCGATTACGCTACTGGAGCGCTTCCTCAGGATACTCTCATCCAGCATACCAACGGGATTCTGTACGCAGACACCGAGGACGGTGGAAGCGGAGGGGTCTACCCGTGTGTCGGCGATTGCGGTGTGTTCTACAGCTATGATATCGGTGCCGCTCCGTTTATCGCTTTCGTCGGTCAACCCGTGGGAAATGTTGGTAAGGAGGTGGAGATTCTTGGCCAGGGATTCACTGGACTAAGCAGCGTCTCGTTTAATGGCATTCCTGCGAGTTTCACCCTTGTCAGCGACACATTCATCAAAACCACTGTTCCCTCAGGTGCCACGAGCGGATTCGTCACGGTTACGACACCCAGTGGAGCCCTGACCAGCAAGCAGATCTTTGTAGTCAAGCCCTAGTTTGTTGGAAATCTCAGGAACCCGAAGACGGAATTAGTCTAGCGCCAAACAAAGTTCTTCGGAATCATCAGGAAGTCAAGATACTTCTGCGTCATGAACCAATCGAAACGACTTCTCCGCGCCCGAAAGCTCGTGTTGATCGTGTTTTCTTATTTCCCGCTTTGTTTGGGCATCGCGGCAAAATCCCGGTAAGGGATATAGGGTCCGCCTGCTGGCAACGGTTGCGTTAAGTATTGCTGTGCTGTATTGGCGAGTTCCACGTCCAGAAGCTCTCCCGTCCGGGCCAGTTCGTGAAGGAAGGGCGGCAGTGCGGCAGGTGCGCCAAGCTGACGAGGTGTGGAGCAACACATGGGAAAACTCCGGCCGTGACGGCGGCGAGATGGTTCTGCGCCCATTCCAAATGGTCGATCTGGAATTCACCCCGGAAAGAGCTACTGAGCCCATTCACGTACTTGATCGTGTCGACATGAACAGCGTAGCCGGATTGCGAGAGGGCTCCATTGTTCCCATTCAATATTCTGCGGTTGATGCAGACTCGGCACGCATCGTCGGCGCCTCGCGCAATTACGCCTGGCAAGCCATTATTTATTTGTTTTGCTTGGTCCACGGAACGGGCGTACTAATCGCCTTTGTGTTCATTCCGATGGCCCGCGGCGTGAGAAAACACTTCCTGTCATCGCCAGTCTTCCGGGCCATTCACGGAATCCGGCCAGATACCACAACGAAGAACGCCAGAATCAATGGGTATTAAGTAGCGGGAGGACAAATGCGTCCGAAACTTTTATTCGTCATGCTGATGACATGCTTATCATGCCAGGACGCCCACTCGAGAACACGATTCTATATTGAAAGCAGAAAGGAAAACTGTGCGTCTGCTGCTGATGGATGCTGGCAGCAAGCCTATCGTGAGTGCTGCCGCCCAACTGACTAACACCGTTGAATGCGTAACCATTCCCTGTGCGGCGCAGGTGGTTTGGCAGGGTACGTCGGACACCGACGGCATTCTAGTAATTCCACGAAGTGCCATAAACCAGACAACCGTTGTAACTACGCGCACTCACGAACCGCGGACGCTGTCCGCGGCAACCTGGGTCGAAGAGAAACAGGTTTGGGCGCTAAGGCTCATGGGACACGCAGCTACCGCTTGCAAGAAGTACGATAACCCATGGACGCTTTTGGTGGCTGATGATTGGGGTTCCGCGCGCCTCAGTTCGGCACATGCCAGCCGTTTGGATGAATTTGGGTTGATGCACTGCAAGAGGACAAAGACTTTTTCCGCAAGTGCATGGGCCCGCAATTTCCTGACGCCGGTTACACCGTAAAACTCACTCGCGCAACCGATAGCGTATCTGCGACTGTGATCACTGAGTCAACTGCGGGCCCGCGCCAATTAGCAACCTTGGATTGTTCTGCTTTGGCTACTGTCTCGGACCCGGACGATCTGAAACAGTGGACACTGGAATATGCGATCGACGGCGGACTTGCGCCCAGCCATCGTGGATTGAGACTTACGCAAGCCGGCGACGTCAGCGTCTCGACTGGGCGCAGTGGAGTTACCGAACATGCGTCGCCCGACTTGATGACCAAAATTACCGAGTTCCTGAAGTCCGCTCAGAAGGCAACACCTTTCACGCCAGGGCCAGATCAACGCTCGACATCGCTTACTCTCACCTCCGCAGGCGTGATTGAGGAACTGGAACTGACGAGCAACATCGCTGACCTGCTATCTCAGACGATCGACCGCGCCATCAAAAGAGCCTTCCTGGGCAATTGGTGGGAATCCGAGTGGAAGCTTTGCCATCCCGCGGCGCAGCTCACAGCCGGGCAGATGGATGTACCGATCGAGAGCCTTATCTTCCGCGATGACGGACACTTCTCGGTGACTTGGCGCGGAGGAGGCGCGGAATCTCCTGGCAGGCCCGGTGAACCGTTCATCTGGGTTCCGGATTATTCAGGCAGCTACACGATCATTCCGGACGATGACAGCATTCACTTGAAATTCGAAAACGGAATCCACGCACAACGGGATTTTTCTGGTGACGGTCATTTTCAAATTGATGGCGAAAAACTTGTTCTGAATAACCTCTGGCTAGGTACCTATCAAGCAAAACAGAGGCCAGACATCTGCGAGATGACGTTCAAACGCTCCTCTGATGCAGCTAGCCCGCAGCAACGTGCTCACAGGTAAGCTCGAAGTTCCAAAGACGCTGTCGATGTCCTTTATTTCAGGTCGATGGCGATCAGGTCTTTGCCGCAGCCGATCTTTTAATTGCGCACAGAGCGAATCACGGCGTTTTCTCACAGCCTGCAGATCGTGTTCGCTCTTTCTAAAAAAACAACAGGCGGCACAAGTCGAATCAAAGATTTCGTATTCCTTGCAGCGGACTTCGACCTGGGCCAATATCTTCATGCAGTGCTAACGCTCTCCTGAGCGAGTTTCGACCGCTCCACCATCAGAAGTTGGCAGTCACAAAGGCGTTCCTTCGTGACTAGGTTGCTAAGCAACGGGAGATTCAAGATGCGCAAAAGTAGAAAGAGAGTTCCGGTACCGCCTCTGGTACGCGAGCTCCTAGACATAGCAACGTGCCGCATTTCGTAAGCAGTTCAACCGCGAGCCTGAACCGACTGATCCCATTTCTTTGACCCTGGTTGTGCCTATCCGAGGCCGCTAAGCCAACAACAACAGGATGATTTGGAGCAAGAGCTGCTCGCAGCTATGGTTGAGGTTGGGATTGACCGGCTATGATCTACGCATTTAAGAAAACGGGCAGGATAGTTACAGCTCACAACCAGCAATTCCTGTCGAAACAGGATCTAGCTGAGTGGCAAGCCGCGGTAGAGGAATAGTTTATCGGTATGTGCAAAGCCGCCACTGCATTTCTTTGACGTTTCCTATAGGCCAAACATCGCGCTCATGTTCGCGAAATACTGTTCGCCGTCCATGCCCGCCAGCATGGTAGCCCAGGTTTTTGCATCCTCGCCAACGAGATACCGCAACCGCTCGCTGCCGTCAGTTGCCGCCTCATAGATGGTCTCCGCGGCCACGGCGACTTCCGTGCCATTCTTCCATAGCTCTTCCATCGCCGCACCGAACTTCTGCATCAACGGCTGGTACACTGCCAGCGACTCGTCATTGTTGAACTCCAGCGCATTCGCAAAGTTCGTATAAATAATTCCCGGCTCAATCAGCTTCACCCGCACGCCGATCTCGCGCAGCTCAAACCGCAGCGCCTCGGAGATCCCTTCCACTGCGAACTTCGTGCCGTTGTACATCGTACCGAGCGGATAGGTCATCTTCCCAGCTATCGAGCCTACATTCACAACCACACCCGACCGCCTCTTTCGCATCCCGGGCACCACGGCGCGCGTCGTCGCCAGTAAGCCCACGACGTTCGTTTCGAACTGTTTGCGGATACTCTCCACCGAGGTCGCTTCCAATAACCCGTACAGCCCAAAACCTGCATTATTTACCAGCACGTCAATCGCCTCGAAGCGCTCCTCGGCCTTCTTCACCGCTGCGGCAATCGAATCCTCGTCCGTCACATCGAGCGAAGTCACCAGGACGTTCCTTTTTCCCGCCAATTCACCCGCCGACTCTGGCGACCGCATCGTCGCCACTACATTCCACCCTCTATCTGCAAACAACTCCGCTACAGCCCGCCCGATCCCCGCTGAACAACCCGTAATCAAAACTGTCTGCGCCATAGCAAAGCCTCGCTTCTGTTTTAGTTGTCTTCAACACTTTATCTCCCACCTGAGCCAGCGTGACATAGCCGGTGAGCGCATAAAACCGTTAGCAATACTGACGAGACTACTGAAAAGTCGGCTTGTGTGAATCGATCTCAGAAACTCCTGGATCACGAGCAATCCAGAAGTTAGGTGGAAACGACTGATCGGGCGTCAGTCTGCAGCGTTTAACCGATAAGGACTAAACAAGCGATCGAAGCTCTATGCTGCATACGATATCTTCGATAAGAGTCCTTACTGCGGGGAGCGGCGAGCGAGAATCTTCGGCGATCGCGGAGGACCAGCAGCGGACGCGCTGGTATGCGATCAACGGCAGCCTCGGTCCAGTGCTCGAGCATCTTCGTAATAACGCGCTTGATGCCCTTGGTGTCTGTAATAGCGAGGCGACTCAAACGATTCTGCGGGCATCGTCGTGAAATAATAAGGTGTTGTCGCTGCCCTTATTGCCGGCACCTGTTTCCCGTCGGCGCTGCTGGCAATTTGCGATTCCGCCTCTTTGAACCTTCGCTGCTCTCGGTACGATTCCCCGAGAGCGAAGGCAACCTGCAATGTCAGGGGATGATCGGGCCTCAACCCGCGCTGCAGCGAACCCAGAGCCTGCTTGAGCAGAGCATCCGCTTCGGCGTAACGTCCCTGCGCCCGATACGATCCCGCAAGACCCCTGCGTACGTTCTGGGTCTCCCAATGCTCATTCCCGAAGGCCCGTCGCACCGAGTCCAATGCTGCCAGGAATAGGGAATCGGCCTCTTTGTAATTCCCCAGGTCTCGATCGACCGCCGCAAGCAGTCGCATGCTATTGATGGTGTCTGGGTGTTCGGGCCCGAGAACGCGGCGATCAAGTTCCAGTTCCTTTTCAACAAGATCTCGGGTTTCGCTGTACTTTCCGAGAGCAAGGTAAGCGCCAGCGAGATTATCCAGAACCGAGAGCGTGGCGGGATTCTCTTCTCCCAAGGTGCGGCGGTCAGCCTCAAGCACTTGAGCGAAAAGTGGAGCAGCGCGCGCCCGGTCTCCTTCGTAATCGATCGCCGACGCCAAATCCGCCATCACAGCTAGTGTGTCTTTATGCTCCTTACCGAGCACACGCTGCGAAGCTGATAGCACCTGGGTCAGCAGCCTCTCAGCATCCGCATACCGGCTTTCATAGTTGTAGAGCACCCCGAGCGCATGCATGCTCACCAACGTGTCTGGGTTCTCCGGGCCAAGCGCGAGTCTGCGAAGCTCTACTGCGCGCTCGAGTTGCTGTTGGGCTTGCGGATAAAGACTCAGGTCGAAATAGGTGATGCCAAGGGTGTGGCGGATGGAGGCTTCCAATGCGGGTTGGGCGCCAAACTTGTCGGCGATGCGTTCCGCAGCGCGATCAAGAGCCGTTCGCACTTTTAAATTCGGATCAGGTGCCGACCGTGTACCCGCCTGTGCCCGCGGACTTGCCTGTGCCAGCAGATCGTTCTGCAGGAAGTCGGTTACGGCCTTGGCTGTTTGTTCAGCTCGCAGCGCGCGGTCACGCTCGCCGCGTGCGCGAATCGCCTGGCGGGTGCTGACGATAATTCCTACCACCAACACCAGGAAAATAATCGTCAGCGCGCTCACCAGCCCTCGATTTCTCCGCAAGAACTTCTGCATCCTGTACAACGCACTAGCCGGCCGCGCCAGGATCGGTTGATCTTCCAGAAACCTGTGCAGGTCCGCGGCCATATCTGCTGCAGATGCGTAGCGCCGTGACTTGTCCTTCTCCAAAGCTTTCGCTACGATGATTTCAAGATCGCCTTGAAAGGCGCGGTTGACAGCGCTCAAAGGCAGTGGTTCTTCTTCACTTATGACGCGAGCGGCATCCGTCCATTGCCGGGTTATCTCGTACGGACGGCGTTCCCCCAGCAGTTCATACAGAACAACTCCCAAGGAATAAACGTCACTGCGCGTATCAAGCAGCAGCGGGTCGGCGAGCAACTGCTCCGGGCTCATGTACGCCAATGTTCCAACAAGGTCCCCAACATTCGTCTGGTGTGTCAGATTGATTTCACTATCCACCAGTCGGGCCACGCCAAAGTCAAGAATCTTAGGTTCCCCAACGTTATCGACGAGAATGTTGCTCGGTTTCAGGTCGCGATGGATGACGCCACACTGATGTGCGTAATTGACGGCTTCGCAGACCTTGATCATCAGCTGAACGCGCTGCGGAATGCCCAATCGGTTCTGGCTGGCGTACTCCAGCAAGGAAAGCCCACGGATGAACTCCATGGCGAAATACGGTTGCGGTCCCAAGTCGGTCGGCGCGCTGCCAGCTTCGTAAATCCGCGCGATGTTGGGATGCTGCAGACGACCTAGCACCTCAGATTCCTGGGCGAAACGCTGTTGTACCCCGGGTGCCGCGAAAACCGACTTCAGCACCTTCACGGCTACGGTGCGACGGGGATGATCCTGTTCGGCCTCATACACCGCCCCCATGCCACCTTCCCCGATTAATCTGAATACGCGATAACGCCCAATCGAAGCGGGACATGACCATGCGGTGCGTGCATGCTCAGCGATACGTTCCAGAGATCCGTCTTGAGAAACGTCTTGGCGCAGAAGGGACTCAACCTCACGCCGCAGATTTTCGTCTCCCTCGCAGATCTGGGCGAGAAAGGTGCCTCTTGCCGCGAGCGGCTGCTCGCAAACCAAGTCATAGATCTGCGCGATCTTCTCCCATCGGACGGCATCCATGGCGAAACGGGCTGAATTCTAGCAGGCTAGCACGAGAACTCTCCAGTAGCTTCAGGCAACAATGGGATCTACGCGATCAGTTTCAGCCGGCAGTAAGGAGGCTGACGTCGTGATTGACAGCAGTCTTCGCTTCAGAGGCGAATTCCACTCTACAAGTACAATAGTAGAAATGGGCGACGGGGCGGGTGACATCACGGTTCTTCTGAAGGCGTGGTCCGAAGGCGATTCCGCCGCACAGGAACGGCTGTTCCCGCTGGTCTATAAAGAGATGCGCCGTCTTGCGCGGCGCTATCGTCGCAAGTCCGGGACTGGAGATACGCTTCAAACAACAGCCTTGGTCAACGAGGCTTATCTGCGGCTGGTCGATATCCACAATGTCGACTGGCGAGACCGCGTCCACTTCTTCGCTGTGTCAGCTCAGGTCATGCGGCGCATTCTGGTGGATTGGGCGCGCGCGAAAGGCGCTATCAAACGCGGTGGGCTGACACAGGTGGCGGACGCGTTAAGTCCCGATGCAATTCCATCGCCCGACTCCTGCCGCCCGGATGAATTGATCGCACTCGATCATTCACTCACGAGTTTGGCTCAACTTGATGCCCGCCGTGCACGAGTCATCGAGTTGCGAGTCTTCGGTGGATTGACCGTAGATGAAGCCGCGGAAGTTCTCGGGCTTTCTCCGCAAAGCGTGCGGCGGGATTGGAGCCTGGCAAAAGCATGGCTGCTACGAGAATTGTCGGGCGACATGCCCGGCGGCTAGTCCTCCCAAGGCTTTGATGGAACATTCCGCCCAGGTCAGTTACATCATTAGAATTCGGTGCGCTGACGAAGAGGATCACGATTAACGCCAAGCTTTTGTGAGGGCTTTCTCCAGATTCGACTGTTGCTGGCGCGACCACTTGGCGTAGTAACGTTCGGTAATAGCAACGCTCTTGTGCCCGAGAGCCTTGGAGACAAGTCTGATGTCAACACCGTTCTCCAGAAGTGAAACGGCAAACAGATGCCGCAGGCGATGGGATCCTCCATTAAGGGTCCCCGCCTTTTGGAAGAGTTTCCGGTATAGCTTGTCATAAGAGGAGCTGGCGGATTTCTGTGACGACTGACCAGACCAGAAAAAATAGGTGCTGTTCGTCTCCAGGCGCAGCAGTTCTCCCGCGACAAATTCTAGGATAACGTTGCTTATCTGAGTTCCGGTTTTTTCGTCGCCGAGTGTCGATACGATACCGAGCACCGTGTTTGACGGATTCCGAAGTTCAGTCAATGAAGAAGCTTGAAGAGGGCTTTTTCGGTGAATTGTGCTCGACTGTGCTCAAAAATGCGGACAAAAACCGTGAGAGGCTGATTCAGTAGAACATGATAATAAGCGCCCACTCGCAATACCAACAAAAATGGTCGCTTATGCGTTTAGCCCTCAGCGACCGTTGGTTGCGGGGGGTGGATTTGAACTTCTCCTATGTGCTGATAACACGTAAGTTATTCATTCCAATAAACACCTAAAACGATAGAAACGGTACTTCGTCGATTCGTTAGCACAAAATTAGCACAAAACTATTGAGCCGATCTGAGATGTGCCCCATGGAGAATTCATGCATAGCAAAGCCCAGATCGGCAAGTGTGCCTTGAATCCCTAAGCACCCTTTGTGACCACCTTAGCCTGTAGTTCTTTGCGTTGCGGCACCAAGGAATCGGCGAATTCGCGGATGATAAGGTTGCAAATTTCTTCGCCGCTCGGACCGGAAGGTTTCGTTGTGTCGGGCCTCATCCGAGCCTGAGCAGGATGCACCGGCCATTGCAGCCTTTCGCGCGCGGTCCTTGCCTTGATCTTCAATTCTGCGCTTGCCTGATTCCAATGACGGATGTCTCCGATCAGGTTTTCACAATATTGCTTCAGGTAATAATCTTCGGAGGTCGTGACAGCTTCCAGGGCGATGTCACAGGACCGAACCACACTTTCCAGTTTTGCCTCAGACGCTTTCGTCCGTTCCAATCGCAGCTCACTGCGCAGCTGCGCAAAAATTCCCAACGCCGCTCCCCATATCTCGAGGTAGTTCAGCTTCTGACGAAGGTCATTGTCCATAGAACGAATTTTCTCCCATTCGGCGTGATCGAAAGGTCGCATTGAAGTAACAGCTGGGATTGGAAGCTGCATTTCCAGGTTCTTGGGAAAGTCGGCGGGAATCGTTCTTGCGTTGGTCTGCTGGGTGTCTACGGACGGCGGAATTGGGGCTGCCTCGGCAATTTTCTGCATGCTCTTTCCCTGAGAGGTTGTCGTTAGGGGCATGCTGTGTAAAGTGCTATCGCTGACGGTCCTAATTGCGGGCGTGGGAACCGGAATGGTCTCTCCGTTCACGCGATCGCCAGTTTCGTTGAAACAGGTATGGGACTCTTCTGACTTGCTCGTCGTGTTCAGACATTCATCTGTCCGCGGACGAGAATGGATGGGCTCTCGAGATTCGCGCATTTCGTTGCCATCTACGGGAACACGGTTGAAGACCTCTTCCAAGCTGGCATGGGTCGCCGGATTGACACTGTCATCGACCATTTTCTGAGGTGCGCGTTCAAAGTATTGAAGATCGCGTTTATTCATTCCTAGGATCCCGGCAAGAGTAGCTATTGTTTCTTTATTCGGAAAACTTTGTTTCACCTGCGCAATCAACTCCGCCTTCTCCGAGTCCCGCAGGCTTACCCACTCATTCTTAAGTCGTGAAGTCGCACTATGCGACCGTATGCGCTTCATCAATTCCGATGCGGCAGGTTTTGATGAGCTCCGGCGTCCGCGTTTTTCTTCGTGTTTCTTACCTCTAGCCATTTCCCTCTCCTTGTCTTTCGTTGATTACCCGTTCCTGCCCCGACCTGACCATCTGTCGGCGTACATAAAAACGCACCACAGCGGGTCCGCTCGCGCTCTGAAGCAAGGTTCGGATTCCGACCCCCTGTTCCCTGCCCCGCCGGACGTTGTACACAATTCTCTTCGCCCATGTCCTCACGGATTTCTCGTCCTGCGGCGGGTAGCCATCGGCTGCGAGTTCGCGCTTCACCATACCGACCACCTCATTGATAATCGACTGCCGATATCGTTTGCTGCCATTTCCTTCACGGCATCGGCAGTTTAGTGCCCGCGAACGAAGCCACACGACAAAAGCCTGCCAGCGCCCTGCTAAGATGCCGTACTGGTCTCGACCCAGATGCCGCAGCGCCAAACGCTTCGCTCTCTTCCGCAGTCGTTCCAACACGCGAAGAAATGGCTTCGACGCGGCTCGGTAGTTTGGAACAGGTGCTGAGAAATGTTGATGGGATACCTGCGTACGTAATGCGCGAACGGCGAGCGCGCAGATGCTCAGGTCAACACAATCCAGAGCAACTCTTTGACGATCCTGGCCATGGAGTACCGGGTACAGTTCTAAGACGAGCCCGCTGATCTTTCTCGCCAATACCGGATCGTACTCTGCAACTTTCTTTCGGGGAAATTTGCCTGTTTTGCGCTCGATGTTCAGGTCAGCTGCGTTCAAAAGGAAGTAATCGCGCGGAAGGAATGGACTCGGGGTCTGGCCCTGTCCGACGCGCGAGATGCTCTCGTACATACGAATCAGGCCTGGTTTCGCGAGCAGCAACTGTCGTTGATTCAAGCGAGCCTTTATCTTAGGCAACGGCGGCAGCTCTGCTGCCAGGCAGACGTTCCGCTGAGCACCAGATTGTTGCGTGGTCGTAGCCCCTCCGGGTCAGCAGAAGGATGCCCGCATCTAGCCATCACTTTCAGTGACTGCGATCACGGTCCCTAGGTTGCGCACTCGCGGCTAAACCGGGCGGCCCTTGATCTCCGTTAAGCGACGGTGAACCCGGCGTAAGACGCTTTCTGGGATGCGCAGCGTGGTGTACCGCCGTTTGTGCAGCGTCTCAGGGTGAGAGATCCGCAGTACGCCTTCTTGATGCTCGAACAGCTTACGGATCGCGTCCGCACCGAGGCCCCACATTTGGCTCACTTGTTGGACGGAGTAATGGTGTTCGAACGCTGGTCCTGGCGGCAGATCTGGAGAGTAGTCCGCCTCGTCAACATTTCGCGAGGTATGCGGCGCGTTGAAGACGTCTGTCTTATCCGGAATTGTAGGCTTGTGGGCGGTTGTTGCTAGTACCTTCTGTGAAACGGCTGAGTTGATTGCCATGGATCGGCGTGCCAATCCTTTCCGAGGGTATCACCCCAGGGGCTGCGGCCGTGCGCAGCCCCTGAGGTCAACCGTGGGAAACGAATTTGACTACCGTCAAACGAATATAGCGTGTCATAGCTCCGTTACGTTCCATGTCAGCCTTGTCCTCGGTCGGCCACCCTTTTTTCCATTAAGCCGTGCGGCCGCGGCCTTCTCGAGTGAAGTCACTGAACCTCCCAATGTTCCCAATAGAACGGCCGCCACATGAATCGGAGCCCGCGCGTCGGTTACCAGCTGCCGTGGATCTCGTGTTAGTCCCTCGTACCAGTTCTTTAGCGCGGCCAGGTCTTCTTGATTCCAGTCCGTGGTGCTCTGAGACTTCGGCTTTATCATCCCATCATAATCATATTCCAATCGCTTAGGTTAGTCAATAGATGATCCCAAGTAACTCGTAAGGGGCGGCAGCCTCGGGTGGTACCGAGTTCAGCGTGACTACGCAAAGAGTCGCCACTCCAAGCAACAACTTGCAAGTAAGCCTAGAGTACTCGAACCGCTTGTTCGTGTTCATCCCGTTGTGCATGGCTGATTTCTCCGTCGGTGAACCCCTCCATTACGCCCGGACACCCTTGAACGTGAGGTTCCTCGTGGCACATTCCCAACCTTGCAGGTGCACGACAAAGAAAATCTTTGCTGCATGATGTATCTAACTGCCGTCCGGTGGTGTGGTCTTGCAGGCACAATCGTCGGTGAAGCCTAAGCCCATCAAACGGGCCCTGCACTGATCATCTTTGGGAACGGTTTCCCTCATCCGGCAAAAAATCAATCCCCCCGCGATGCTCCGTTGTCAAGGGTGGGTCCAAGGTAGTTGGCGCAAAATCGCGATTACGCTCATTGACCTGTCAATGAGTGCTAACGCCTGCCAGCGCCAGTTGACCATTGCAAGTTCGCGTATTCAGCATTGGCTTTTTTAAAGATGGGGATGTCGGGGTCGGCTTCTTTCCAAAGCGTGAGGAAGTCCTTGTAAGCGGCCAGCGCACGTACACGGGTCGGGTCTCCGTCGGCACTCTGCGGAGCTCTCGCTTGCAGGGCGTTGGCACGCGCCAAACCTAAGCGAGCCAACGCTCCCGTCCAGCAATTTCCCAGTATGCCGCTGTGATCAATCAGCTTCTGAAACTCTGTTGCGGCGGCTGCGCCCTCACCGACGCCCAAGTACGCCTGACCGCGAACATAAATGGTGTCGAGACACGAGTAATTCCATGATCCCAATTCGATGGGAGCTGCGGTTTGCAAACTGTTGAGGGCTGCTTGGGCATCCTCCCGAACAAGCGCCATCTGAGCCCGAATGGTTGGTAGCCAGAGCGACTGAATCTGCGTATCAAGCGGGAAGCGCTTTCCAAGATCTTGCGCTAGAGACTCAGCACGCGATACATCTCCCGAAATCGATAACGCCAACGCGGCCAAAATCTCGACATCTCTGGCTCCCGCGCCAAGTGTCAGTCCAGCTTGTGCATATTGTTGCGCCTCTTTGTTGTTTCCAAAGGCGGCTTCTCGCCGTGCCGCGAGTTCCAGCGAAATTGCTCCGCTCTCCTTACTAT
>Ga0070741_10005504_pt1 | contig 28074 bp, 21 predicted proteins | sample Coa_R1_4_FD_66440 | JGI IMG/M metagenome (GOLD analysis project Ga0070741, IMG submission 66440) | Surface soil microbial communities from Centralia Pennsylvania, which are recovering from an underground coalmine fire - Coalmine... | ecosystem: Environmental > Terrestrial > Soil > Unclassified ...
GACCGGATCGACGACGACCTCCTCCGCCTCCTGAATCGCCGCGCCGGCATCGTGCTCGCGATCGCGGAGCAGAAGGCGCGGAGCAACTCCGACGTGTACGCGCCGGCGCGCGAGAAGGGCGTGCTCGCGCGGCTCGCGCGCCAGAACCGGGGGCCGCTGCCGGAGAACCTCGTCCGCGCCGTCTTTCGCGAGATCATCTCGGCGTCGCGCAGCCTCGAGCAGCGTCTCCGGATCGCCTACTTCGGACCCGAGGCAACCTACACCCACCTCGCCGCGCGCGAGCAGTTCGGCGCCGCCGCCGACTATCTGCCCGCGGCCACGATCCGCGACGTCTTCCACGACGTCGAGACCCGGCGCGCCGACCTCGGCGTCGTGCCCGTCGAGAACTCGAGCGAGGGCATGGTCGCGCACACGCTCGATCTGCTCGCGGACTCGCCCCTGCAGATCTGCGCCGAGATCTCGTTGCCGGTGCGCCACAACCTGCTCGCGCGCCACGGGACCGATCTCGGTGGCGTCGCACGCGTCGTCGCGCATCCGCAGGCGCTCGCGCAGTGCCGGCAGTGGCTCGTCACGCATCTCACCGGCGTGCCGACGGAAGCCGAGGGCAGCAACGCGCAGGCGGCGGCACGCGCGCGCGACGAGACCGGCGTCGCGGCGATCGCGGCCGAGGCCGCGGCGGAGACCTACGGGCTCGTGGTGCTCGCGGCGGCGATCCAGGACGAGCCCGGGAACCTGACGCGTTTCCTCGTGCTCGGGGCGCACGACGCGCCCCAGGCGAGCGGCGACGACAAGACGTCGATTCTCTTCAGCGTGCGCGACGAGGTGGGTATCCTCGCACGCATGCTCCGGCCGTTCGCCGCGCATCGCATCGACCTGATCAAGATCGAATCCCGCCCGCTCCGCGGCCGGCCCTGGGAGTACGTCTTCTTCCTCGACCTGAAGGGGCACCGGTGCGAACGTCGCGTGCAGAAGGCGCTCGCGGAGGTCGAGCGCGCAGCGATCCGCTTGAAGGTGCTCGGCTCCTATCCGGCGGCACCGGCCCCGACGACGTGATGAACGTTCCCGCGCTCGTACCGGACTGGATCCGGAGTCTCACGCCGTACTCGCCGGGGAAGCCGATCGAGGAGGTGGAGCGCGAGCTCGGCATCCACGACTCGATCAAGCTTGCGTCGAACGAGAACCCGCTCGGGCCGTCGCCGAAGGCGCTCGCGGCGATCCGCGCCGCGCTCGGCGATCTGCACCGCTATCCGGACGGCTCGGCGTTCCATCTGCGACGGGCACTCGCGGAGCGCCTCGGCGTCGCGGAGGACACGCTCATCCTCGGCAACGGGTCGAACGAGATCATCGAGCTCGTCGTGCGGACGTTCCTCCGCCCCGGCGACGAGGCGGTCATGGCGGCCCAGGCGTTCGTCGTCTATCGACTCGTCGTCCAGGGCGCGGGCGGCGTGGCGCGCATCGTCCCACTGCGCGAGTTCACCCACGACCTCGACGCGATGGCGGCCGCCGTGACGCCCCGCACGCGCGTCCTCTTCCTCGCCAACCCGAACAACCCGACCGGCACGATCTTCCGCCGGCCGGCGTGGACGGCGCTCCTGCGTGCGCTGCCGGATCACGTCGTCGTGGTCGCGGACGACGCCTACGCGGAGTACGTCGACGACCCGCAATATCCCGACACGATCCGGGAGCGCGGCGATGGCCGGGTGCCGGTCGTGACGTTGCGGACGTTCTCGAAGCTCTACGGCCTCGCCGGCCTCCGCGTCGGCTACGGCATCGGGCCGGCCGCGATCATCGACGCGATCCAGCGCATTCGCCAGCCTTTCAACGTGAACAGCCTCGCGCTCGTCGGCGCGCTCGCCGCCCTCGACGACGTCGAGCACGTAAAGCGGACGCTCGCCGTGAACCGGACGGGCATGGCGGTCCTGACGGACGCGTTCCGGACGCTCGGCCTGGAGTTCGTGCCGAGCGCGGCGAACTTCGTCCTCGTCCGGGTCGGTGACGGCGCGCGCATCTACGATGCGCTTCTCCGCCGTGGCGTCATCGTCCGCCCGATGGAAGTGTACGGCTTCCCGGCGCACGTCCGCGTGACGGTCGGGACGGCCGAGGAGAACGCGCGGCTCGTCGCCGCGCTCGGGGCGGTGCTCGCATGAGGCGCATCTTCGGCCGCCTGACGGTCGCCGGCGTCGGGCTCATCGGCGGATCGCTGGCACGCGCCGCGCGCGACGCGGGGCTCGCGGCGGAAGTCGTCGGCTTCGGGCGAACCGACGCGAACCTCCGCGTCGCCATGGAGCGCGGACTCGTCGATCGTGTGACCCAGGATCCGGCGGAGGCGGCCGCCGGCGCCGACGCGATCGTGCTCGCGACACCGATCGGCGCGTGCGTCGCGATCGCCGAGGCGTTCCGTCCGCACGCCGGTCCCGGCACGTTACTGACAGACGTCGGCAGCGTGAAGGCGTCGCTGCTCACCGCGCTCGAGGCCGTGTGGTCGGGCGTCGGGCCGGTCGTGGGAGCGCACCCGATCGCGGGGAGCGAGGCGTCCGGCGCGGCATCGGCGCGCGCCGATCTCTTTCGCGGCCACCGCTGTATCCTCACGCCGACGGCGACGACGGACCGTCCCGCGCTCGCGCGGGTGCGCGCGCTCTGGGAAGGGGTCGGCGCGCGCGTCGAAGAAATGACGCCTGCGCTGCACGACGAGCTGCTCGCGCGCGTCTCGCACGCGCCGCACCTCGTCGCCTACGCGCTCGCGCGCGCCGTCGGCGAGTTCACGGCGGGCGGCCGGCGCGCCATCGACTACGCCGGCAGCGGGCTCCGGGACACCACCCGGATCGCGGGCAGCCCCGCCGGGCTCTGGCGTGACGTCGCGCTCGCGAACGCGCCCGCCATCCGCGCCGCGCTCGCGGAGCTCCGCGCCGTGCTCGACGAGGTCGAGGAGTTGATCGCCTCCCGCGACGGCACGAGCCTCGAGGCGACGCTCGCCGCCGGGCGCGAGATCCGGCGCCGACTCGGGCGGAGCGACTGATGGCGACGGTGCGCGTCGGCCCGCCGCGCCGCCCGCTCGCGGGATCGTTCGGGGTGCCGGGCGACAAGTCGATCGCGCACCGGGCGCTGCTTCTCGGCGGGCTCGCCGACGGCGTCACGACCGTCCTCGGCTTCCCGCGCGGCGCGGACGTCCTCTCATCGCTCGGTGCCGTGCGCGCGCTCGGGGCCCGCGTCGACGAGCTTCCGGACGACGCGCTCCGCATCGAGGGTTGCGGCCACGCCCTCGGCGGCGGGCCGGCGACGATCGATTGTGGCAACTCGGGGACGACGATGCGCCTCACCGCCGGCCTCGTCGCCGGCGGCGGTGGCACGGTCGTCCTCGACGGCGACGCCTCCCTCCGCCGCCGCCCGATGGAGCGCGTTGCCGATCCGCTCCGCGCCATGGGCGCCGGAGTGGAGACGACCGACGGGCACGCGCCGCTCACGGTCCGCGGGGCGGCGCTCCGCGGGATCGAGTGGACGCTGCCGGTCGCGAGCGCGCAGGTGAAGTCCGCGATCCTCCTCGCGGGCCTCCGCGCCCACGGCACGACGCGCGTCCGCGAGCCGCTGCCGAGCCGCGATCACACCGAGCGGCTCCTCGGTCACATGGGCGTCCGCCTCGCGCGCGACGCGGCCGGCGTTGCGATCGCCGGCGAGCAGCGCCTGCGTGGCGGCGACATCTCGCTTCCCGGCGACTGCTCGTCGGCTGCATTCCTGGTCGTCGCCGCGCTCGTCGTGCCGGGGTCGGAGCTCCATCTGACGGACATCGGCGTCAATCCGACGCGGACGGGCGCTCTCGCGATCCTCCGGCGCATGGGCGGTGCGATCGACGTGACGAAGACACACGACGTCGCCGGCGAGCCGCGCGCGGAGCTGCACGTGCGCGCCGCGCGGCTCCGCGGCACGCACGTGACCCCGGGCGAGGTACCGGGCACGATCGACGAGCTGCCGATCCTCGCGATCGCCGCCGCGCTCGCCGACGGCGAGACGACGATCACCGGCGCCGCCGAGCTCCGTGTGAAGGAGAGCGATCGGATCGCGGCGCTCGAGCAGCTCGCGCGTCTCGGCGTCGGCGTGCGCGCGACGCCCGACGGGCTCTCGATCCACGGCCGGGGCGGACGGCCGCTCGTCGGTGGGCGCGTCGAGACGCATGGTGACCATCGCATCGCGATGGCGTTCGCGGTCGCCGGCCTGGTCGCCGAGGACGGCGTCGAGATCGACGGCGCCGAGTGCGCCGACGTGTCGTTCCCCGGCTTCTACGCGCGCCTGGCGGAGCTGGGCGCACAGGTGGAGCGCGGATGAGCGTCATGGCCCGCGTCGTGGCGGTCGACGGTCCCGCCGGCGCCGGCAAGTCGAGCGCGAGCCGCGCCCTCGCGCGGCGGCTCCGCTTCACCTACGTCGACACGGGCGCGATGTACCGCGCCGTCGGCGTCCTCGCAGCCGAGCGGAACATCGCGCTCGACGATCCCGCGGCGCTCCGCCCGCTGGTTACCGGCCTCGCCTTCGAGCTCACGGCGGAGGGAACGCGCCTCCTCGTCGACGGACGCGACCTCTCCGACGCGATCCGCCGCCCGGAGGCCGGGCAGCTCGCGTCGCGGGTTTCGACCCAGCCCGTCGTGCGCGAGCGGCTCGTCGAGCTCCAGCGGGGGCTCGGCGCGCCGGGTGGCGTCGTCATGGAGGGGCGGGACATCGGCACGGTCGTGTTTCCGGACGCCGCGCTCAAGTTCTATCTGACCGCCGCACCCGCGACCCGCGCCAGCCGCCGCGCGGCGGAGCTCCGCGCCCGCGGCGAGCAGGTCGACGAGGCCGCGCTCGCGCGCGACATCGCGGAGCGGGACCGCCGGGACGCGCGCCGCGCGCACTCGCCCCTCCGTCCGGCGGCCGACGCCGTCGTCATCGACACGACCGCGCTCGCGCTCGACGCCGTGGTCGACCAGATGGAGGCGGAAGCCCGGGCGCGCGGGGTGTCACCCGCGCCAGCGCGCGCGTAAGCACGCGATACTTTTGAATTCGGCCTTGAATCCGTCAGGGGACGGGAGTAAGGAAGGGCGGTTCGCCCGCGTTCTGCCGAATTCCCGCCCAGAGGGGGTACCGCCTTGATGCCCGAGACGACGAAGCAGCCCGATCGCGAGATCGGCGCCGAAGAGGATTTTGGTGCCCTCTTCGAGCAGAGTCTCAAGCAGCCGAAGCAGGGCGAGGTCGTCACCGGGCGCGTGGTGCTGATCGGACGCGACGCCGTCACCATCGACATCGGGTACAAGTCGGAAGGCACGATCCCGCTTCAGGAGTTCCTCACGCGCGAGGGCGACCTCACCGTGCAGGAAGGCGACGAGGTCGACGTCTACTTCGAGGCGAGCGACACCGAGTCGGGCGACATCGTTCTCTCACGCCAGAAGGCGGAGCAGTTCAAGGTCTGGCGCGAGATCGAGAAGGCGTACGAGCGCGACGGCGCCGTCGAGGGGACGATCGTCGGGAAGGTCAAAGGGGGGCTGAAGGTGGACATCGGCGTGCCGGCATTCCTCCCCGGCTCGCATGCCGACCTCCGGCCCACCCGGAATCTCGACCGCTACATCGGCCAGCGCGGCCGCTTCGCGATCCTCAAGTTCAATCGCTCGCGCGGCAACGTCGTCGTCTCGCGCCGCGCCGTCCTCGAGCGCGAGCGGACCGCGCTCAAGTCGGAGACGCTGAAGGTCCTCGAGGAGGGCGTCATCCTCGAGGGGACGGTCAAGAACATCACCGACTACGGCGCCTTCGTCGACCTGGGCGGCATCGACGGGCTCCTCCACGTGACCGACATGTCGTGGGGCCGCGTCGGGCATCCGTCGGAGGTCGTGAACGTCGGCGATCGCGTGAAGGTCGTCGTTCTCAAGTACGATCCGGAGCGCGAGCGCGTCTCGCTCGGCATGAAGCAGATCATGCCCGACCCGTGGACGACGATCGCGGAGCGCCTGCCGCTGAATGCGCGCATCAAGGGCAAGGTCGTGAGCCTCACCGACTACGGCGCGTTCGTCGAGATCGAACGCGGCATCGAGGGGCTGATCCACGTCTCCGAGATGTCGTGGACGAAGCGGGTGACGCACCCCTCGAAGGTGCTCGAGGTCGGGCAGGAGGTCGAGGTCCAGGTCCTCGACATCGACCCGGTGAACCGGCGCGTGTCGCTGGGACTCAAGCAGACCGAGCCGAATCCGTGGGAGATGGTCCGCATCAACCATCCCGTCGGCTCGCGGATCAGCGGCAAGATCAAGAGCATCACCGATTTCGGCCTCTTCGTCGAGGTCGAGGAAAACATCGACGGCCTCGTCCACGTCTCCGATCTCCACTGGACGAAGAAGGTGAAGCACCCCTCCGAGCTCTACAAGAAGGGCGACGACGTCGAGGCGGTCGTGCTCGGCATCGACGTCGACAACGAGCGCATCTCGCTCGGCATCAAGCAGCTGACGGAAGACCCGTGGGCGCAGGTCCCGCGGCGCTATCCGGCCGGCACGCGCGTCAAGGGGACGGTCACGAGCGTCACCGACTTCGGCGTCTTCGTCGAGCTCGAGGAGGGCGTCGAGGGGCTCGTCCACGTCTCGCAGCTCTCGACCGAGCGGGTCGACAAGCCGGCGTCGCTCTTCAAGCCGGGCGACGTCGTCGAGGCGGAGGTGACGAACGTCGACTCGCGCGAGAAGCGGATCGGGCTCTCCATCAAGGCGCTCCGCAAGAGCGAGGAGCGTGCCGAGATGGACGCCTACCTGCAGCGCGAGCGCGACAGCGGCAAGTTCTCGTTCGCCGACGTGATGCCCGAGGCGGAAAAGACGAAGGGGTAGGGGGCTCCGACCGGGGTTCACCATCATGGCGCGGCGGCATCCGGTGTTGCGCCTCCTGTTGGTCCTGGCCCTGTCGGTCGTGGCGCTGCTCGTGCTCGTCGCCGGCGTCGGGCTCTTCGGCGGTGACTGGTTCCAGTTCGGGAACACCGTCGGCCTCGTCGAGCTCCGCGGCGTCATCCGGGACGCGAACGATACGATCGAGACCCTCGAACGTCTCCGCAAGCAGGACTCGACGGTCGCCGTCGTGCTCCGCATCGAGTCCCCGGGGGGCGCGGTCGCGCCGTCGCAGGAGCTCTATGACGAGGTGCGCCGCGTGCGCGAGCGGAAGCCGGTCATCGCCTCCCTCGGCGACGTGGCGGCGTCGGGCGGGTACTACGTCGCGTCGGCCGCGAACCGGATTCTCGCCGACCCCGGCACGCTCACCGGCTCGATCGGCGTGATCATGAGCATTCCGAACTTCGAGCCCCTCGCCCAGAAGATCGGCTTCTCGCAGGAGAACGTGAAGAGCGGACCGTTCAAGGATACCGGCGACCCGCTCCGCCCGCTCTCTCCGCAGGAGCGCACCTACCTCCAGGGCATGGTCGACGACGTGCTCACGCAGTTCGTCGACGCCGTCGCCCGCGGGCGGAACATGGAGCCGGAGCGCGTACGGGCGCTCGCCGATGGCCGCGTCTACTCGGGCACCCAGGCGGCCGCCGCCGGTCTCGTCGACCAGCTCGGCGGCCTCCGCGACGCGATCGAGCTCGCCTGGAGCGAGGCGCACCAGACCGGCGAGCCGCGGGTCTGGCGGATCCGTCCACGCCGCCTCCCCTGGCTGCTGCAGCTCCTCGGCGAGACACTGCTCGCCGATGCGCCCGAGTTCCGCGGCGGTCTATTCTTCCTCTACCGAGGACCTCTTCCCCAGTGAGTCGACACCCATGACGAAGCGCGACCTGATCGACGAAGTGCTGAAGCTCTTCCCCCGTTTCTCCCGCCGTGACGCCGAGGTCATGGTGAACGCGGTGTTCGACAGCATGACCGCGGCGCTGACGCGCGGCGAACGGATCGAGATTCGCGGCTTCGGGAGCTTCGTCGTGAAGCACCGTCACGCCCGCGAGGGGCGGAACCCGAAGACCGGCGCGCTGGTCGCCGTGCACGCGAAGCGGGTGCCGTTCTTCAAGGTCGGGAAGGAGCTCCGCCTCCGCGTCGACGGCAAGCCCTGGACCGCCGCCGACGCCGACGAGGCGTAGTTCCCTTCGAGGAGCGCCAAAGAGAAAGGGGCCGGGAACGCTCCCGGCCCCCCTTCGTGCGGTCAGGCGAGACTCCTCTCGCCGCGGGTTGCTACTGGCAGGTCCCCGCGCTCACGTTACAGACCCCGGAGCAGCAGTCGAAGTCCGTCGTGCAGAACGAGCCGGCCGGACCGCAGCAGCTGCAGGAGGTCTGACCGGGGAGCTGCCGGCACTGCGCCGTGGTTCCGTCCGCACGGATGCACGGCTGGCCACACGGCGCTGGCTGTCCGGCGCAGGGGTCGCACGGCAACGGACAGTCGTGCGGATCGCACGTCGTCCCGACTGGGCATGCCTGCGTCGCGGAGCACGGGATGTTAGAGCACGTCCCGTTGTCGATGCACCGCCCGCACTCGCACTGATGGGTCACCGGGTCGCAGTCCGCATTCGGGACGGTAACGCAGTTCGACGGGCAGGGGTTGTTGCTATCGAAACACTGCGGACCTGTCGCGGTGGTGCACTGGCAGCACACCGGCGGCGGAACGCAGTCGCACTTCCCGGGACCGGTCTGCGTGCACTGGGACCCCGCCGGCGCGTTTGGCGGGCACGGGCCGACGCACCGGTTCACGCCCGGCGACGAGTCGAAGTGACAGATGATCGTCGTCGTCGTCGTGCTGCTCGTGGTCGTCGACGTGGTGGTCGTCGTCGTGCTGTCGCCGACGACGTGCTTGTCGACGGGCGCGCAGAAGAGCACCGGGTTCCCGACGGCGACGCTCGGCTCGAACCCGAACTGGTCCCGCAGGTCAACGAGCTTACCCTTCGCGAACTTCGCGACCGTCGTGGGGTCGCACGGGACCGTCGGACACGTCTTTACCTTGATCCGGTAGCACTTGAAGTGCGGGAGCCCGGGCGCGGGCACGGGGTTCGGCTGGCAATTGGCCGGCGAGCACTGGCCGGCGGCATTGCAGCACGCCTTCTGCGTCGGCAGGCAGAGGAGGACGGGCTGGAGCCGGTAGATGAGCTCGCGACCGAACTGGTTGTCGACCTGGAGCAACGCGGATTTCGGCGTCGTGCCGACGATCGCCTTGTCCTTGATCTGGTAGCACTTGAGATGGTTGCAGGCCGGGTCGAGCGGTTGGGTACAGGCGGCGCCAGGGATGCCCTGGGCGCGCGCGGCGGTCGCGATCGTCCCGAGGAGCAGGCCGGCGAGCAGGACGACTGGAACTCGAGCAGTCGGCGTCATGGAACCTCCGTGCGTAGGTGGTGGTGGATCGACGTCCGGGCCAGCCGAGCACCCGTCGTCACGGCCAGCCCGATTGCCGCCGGCACGTGCGCACACGTCGGCTGTGGCGTCCCCTGCGCCGGCTCCCCCCTGGCGGGCAGTCCATTGCACGCCTCCGGCGCGCGGCATACTCCGCGCCGCATCGGACGGTCAAGACTTATTTGTTGACGTATACGGTCGGCGACGCACATCGCGGGGCGCGCTCGACACCGCTCCGCGATGCGACTAAGAACCAGCGCGACTCGGGTCGCACACTCCGATGGAACCGCTCTGGGCGCCGTGGCGGATGGCCTACGTCGGCTCGGCGTCGACCGAGCGCGGGTGCATCTTCTGCGCCGCGCTGACCGGCGATCCGCGCGAGCGCCTGCTCCTCGGCACCACCGCGCGGAGCCTCGTCATGCTGAACCGCTACCCGTATCAGAACGGCCATCTGATGATCGCACCGCGCCGCCACACGAACGATCTTCCCGGGCTTCCCGCCGCCGAGCACGTCGATCTCGCGGAGACCGTCCGCCGCGCGCTCGCGTCGCTCGGCACGGCGTTCCATCCGGACGGCTTCAACGTCGGCTTGAACCTCGGCGCGTGCGCGGGCGCCGGCGTCGTCGACCATCTCCACTGGCACATCGTCCCGCGCTGGTCGGGCGACACGAACTTCATGCCGGTCCTCGCCGACGTCCGCGTCATTCCGCAGCATCTCCTTGAGACCTACGATCGCCTGCGCGCCGCCTTCGACTGGCTCGAGACGAGTTCATGATTGTGTGGCGCGCGCTCGCGCGCATATAATCGCCGAGACTTCTCGAACGGGGGACACACTTGTGCCCGACGTCGAATCGCTGCGCACGCTGGGAGAGCTCAAGGCCGCCGGTTACCGGGTGTTGCCGGTGCGCGAGGAGATGCGGAAGAACCTGCTCGCCCGGCTCGCGCACGACGAGCGCATCCTCGCGGGGATCATCGGCTACGACGACACCGTCGTCCCCGAGGTCGAGAACGCGATCCTCGCCGGGCACCACATGGTCTTCCTCGGCGAGCGCGGCCAGGCGAAGAGCCGCGTCATCCGCGGCCTGACGGCGCTGCTCGATCCGGTCGTGCCGGCGGTGGCCGGCTGCCAGATCAACGACGACCCGTTCGCGCCGATCTGTCGCGAGTGCAAGCGCCGGCTCGCCGAGCTCGGCGACGCGCTCCCCGTCGTGTGGATCGGTCGCGACGACCGCTACGGCGAGAAGCTCGCGACCCCGGACGTGTCGATGGCGGACCTCGTCGGCGAGATCGATCCGATCAAGGTCGCCGAGGGCCGCTACCTCGCCGACGAGGAGACGATCCACTACGGCCTCATCCCGCGGACGAACCGCGGCATCTTCGCCATCAACGAGCTCCCCGACCTGACGGAGAAAGTGCAGGTGGGCCTCTTCAACCTGATGGAGGAGAAGGACGTCCAGATCAAAGGCTACAAGATCCGCCTGCCCCTCGACGTCGTCATCGTCGCGAGCGCGAACCCGGAGGACTACACGAGCCGCGGCCGGATCATCACGCCGCTGAAGGATCGCTTCGACGTCCAGATCCGCACCCACTACCCGCGGACGGTCGAGAACGAGATCGCGATCATGGAGCAGGAGGTGCCGGTCTTCGACCGCGACGCGAGCGCGGTGCGGGTCCCCGACTTCATCAAGGAGATCGTCGCGCAGATCACGTTCGAGGCGCGCGGCTCGAACGAGATCAACCAGTCGTCGGGCGTCAGCGTGCGGGTCACCATCAACAACTACGAGAGCCTCCTCTCGAACGCCGAGAAGCGCGCGGTGCGCCTCACGGAGCGCGAGATCGTCCCGCGCCTGACGGACCTCCACTCGGTGCTGGCGTCGACCGCCGGCAAGATCGAGCTCGAGTACGTCGGCGAGGACAAGCGCGAGGACGACCTCGTCGATCGCCTCATCAACCGCGCGGTGCTGAAGGTCTGGGACAAGTACTTGAAGGTCGAGGGGCTCAAGAAGATCACCGATCACTTCGAGGCCGGGTGGGGCGTCGAGGTGTCGGACCGGATGCGGTCGGAGGAGTATCTGGACGGCATCCGGCAGATCCCGGGCCTCCGCGAGGGCGTCGCGATGCTCGGGACCTTCGAGAGCCCGGGCCTCATGGCGGCGGCCATCGAGTTCGTCCTCGAGGGCCTGCACCTCCACCAGAAGCTCAACAAAGACCGGGACGGCGGGCGGTACACGTACCGGACGTAGCGCCCGGACTCCGGGCCGCCGGCTCGGCGCCCGAAACTTTTTTCTTGTTGATGCGACGGCCGATCTGCTAACTCTCCTGCTTTCGGAGGGTTGCATGGCTCGACTCGTCTCTCTGACCCTCGCGACCGGCCTCCTCTTCCTCGGGACGACGACGCGGGCCCCGGGCGCCGAAACGAAGGCGCAGCAGGCCTGCATGACCGCACTCAACCGGGCCGGCGCGGCGCTCTCCAAGGCCGCAGGGAAGGACTTCGTCCGCTGCCTCGGCGACGCGAGCGCCGGCAAGCTGCCGCCGGGTCAGACGGCAGAGCAACGGCTCGTCGCCGACCCGCGCGGCGTCATCGCCAAGGCGAAGGCAAAGGTCACGGACGCGGCAACGAAGAGCTGCACCACGACGCCCGACTTCGGCCCGACGTCCGTGCTCGACGTGACGAACGCGTTCGCGCCGACCCTCCGCATCCACGACGTCTTCGGGCCCGACCTGGACGCCGCCGTCATCCCGAAGCGCACCGACCTCGACGGCGCGACGTGCCAGCGCGCCGTCGCCCGCGGTATGACCCGTGTCGCCGAGGCGAAGCTCAAGGCGTTCAACGCCTGCAAGACGGCCGGCCTCCGCGACGGCTCGATCGCGTCGCCGACCGACCTCCGCGCCTGCCTCGACGTCGATCCCGGCGCCCGGATCGCGACGGCGATCGCTAGGGCGCAGGTGGACGCGACCGACAAGTGCGCGACGACGTCGATCCCATCGGCATTTCCGGGGAACTGCGCCGGGGAGCCGCTCGGCTCGTTCGTCGTCCAGTGCATCGGCCCGGAAGCACAGTGCGCCGTCTGCCTCGCGGTCGGGGCCGCCGACAAGGTCGGCCAGGGGTGCCACCGCTTCATCGACGGCGTCGCGAACCCGTACTGCGGCGACCGTCCTGTCACGAACCAGTCGATCGCGCGCCAGTGGGACGAGGAGCTCCTGGACGCGATCCGCCACGACACGCCGCGCCCGACGGTGCACGCCCGGAACCTCTTCCATCTTTCCGCCGTCATGTGGGACGCGTGGCGCGCGTACGGCGGCGGCGGGTCGGCGTTCTTGACCGACGAGTCGCACGCGTCCGCCGATCCCGACGGGGACCGCGCGATCGCCATCAGCTTCGCCGCGTACCGTCTCCTCTCGCACCGCTACGCGCTCTCGGCGAACGCGACGTACACCCAGAACCACCTCGACGCCCTGATGGGGGCCCTCGGCTTCGATCCGAACTACACGACGACTGTCGGCGACGAGCCGGCGGCGGTCGGGAACCGGATCGGCGCGGCCATGATCGCCTTCGGCGAGACCGACGGCGCGAACGAGGACAACAACTACGCCGACCCGACCTACACGCCGGTGAACGACCCGATGATCGTGAAGCTTCCCGGCACCTCGATGAGCGACCCGAACCACTGGCAGCCGCTCGCGCTCGATGTGATCATCACGCAGAACGGCATTCCGCTGCCCGACAAGGTGCAGAGCAACATCGGCGCCCGCTGGAACGGCGTCACGCCGTTCGCGCTGACGCGCGCGAACCCGAACGACGTCTACATCGACCCGGGGCCGCCGCCGCGCCTCGGCACGGCGACCGACGCCGACTTCAAGCAGTCGGCGGTCCGCGTGATCGAGCTCTCGAGCGAGCTCACGCCCGACGATGCGACGACGATCGACATCTCCCCGGGCGCCTACGGCAACAACTCGCTCGGCGCGAACGACGGCACGGGACGTCCGGTGAACCCCGCGACCGGTCAGCCCTACGCGTCGCAGGTCGTGAAGCGCGGCGACTTCGGGCGCGTCCTCGCCGAGTTCTGGGCGGACGGACCGAACTCGGAGACGCCGCCCGGCCACTGGAACGTGCTCGCCAACTACGTGAGCGATCATCCGCTCGCCCCGGCGCGGCAGATCGGCGGCGCCGGGCCGGTCGTCAGCCGGCTCGAGTGGGACGTGAAGCTCTATCTCGCGGTCAACGGCGCCGTCCACGACGCGGCGATCACGGCGTGGGGGCTCAAGCGCAAGTACGACTCCGTCCGCCCGATCTCGATGGTGCGCTACATGGGCGGCCTCGGACAGTCGTCGGATTCGGGCGGGACGTCGTACAACGCGAACGGGCTGCCCCTCGTCCCCGGGTTGATCGAGGTCATCACCGCGGCAACGACGGCGCCGGGCCAGCGCCACCAGGCCCTCGCCGGGCACGAGGGCGAGATCGCGATCGTCGCCTGGCCCGGGCAGCCGACGAACCCATCGACCCAGTACAGCGGCGTCAAGTGGATTCGGGCAGTCGAGTGGGTGCCGTATCAGAAGCAGACGTTCGTCACGCCCGCGTTTCCCGGCTACACGTCGGGCCACAGCACGTTCAGCCGCGCCGCCGCGGAGGTCCTGACGCGCTTCACGGGGAGCGCGTACTTCCCGGGCGGCCTCGGCGAGTTCGTCGGCACCGCCAACAGCTACCTGACGTTCGAACGCGGCCCGACGACCGACGTGCACCTCCAGTGGGCGACCTACTACGACGCCGCCGACCAGGCCGGACAGTCGCGCCTCTGGGGCGGCATCCACATCCAGGCCGACGACTTCAACGGCCGCCTCACGGGCTCGCAGCTCGGCATCGGCGCCTACGACAAGGCCGTGCAGTACTTCGACGGCACCGTCGGCCCGTAGTCGGCGCCCGCGTTCTCTTCCCGCCGGCCTTCAGGTAGGGTTGGGAGATGCTCGTCGTCCGCTATACCGCGTGGGACGGGACACAGGAGGTCCGCCTCCAGGCGGATCAGGTCTTCGAGAAGCTGTCGGAGTACCTGACCTTCACCGACGACGTGCAGCAGGCGCTCGACTGGCTCCTGCACCAGGGCCTCGAGTGGGAGCCGGGTGTCCGCATCATGGGCCTCGACGACTTCCTCGAGCAGGTCCGCGAGGCGATGCGGAACCGCTATCGTCAGGTGAACTTGCGCGAAGCGCTCACCGAGATCCGCGAGAAACTCGAGGAGCTGCTCGACGTCGAGCGCGACACGCTCGCCGGGTCGAAGGATGCCGAGGCGGCGGCCCGCAAGCGCGATCTCCTCGACCGCCTGCCGTCGCGCCTCTCCGAGGCGCTCGAGCGCCTGAAAGAGTTCGCCTTCGAGGACGACGACGCGCGACGCGCGTTCGAGGACCTCCTCGAGGAGCTCGAGAACCTCCGCGACCTGGAGGACTTCCAGCGTCGCTTCGGCGACCTGTTCCAGGGCCCGCAGTCGCTCTCCTACGCCGAGGCCGTCGAGCTCATGCGCGAGATGGAGCGGTTGAAGCGGCTCGAGGAGGAGCTCCTCTCCGGCAACCTCGAATCGGTCGACCTGGAGAGCCTCCGCGCGCTGCTCGGTCCCGAGGGCGCGCGGAACTTCCAGCTCCTGAAGGAGGTCATGCTGCTCCTCGTGAACGCGGGCTACCTGACCCAACGCGAGGGCCGGGCGCGTCTCTCGCCGAAGGGTGTCCGGAAGATCGGCCAGCTCGCGCTCCGCGACATCTACCAGGGGCTGCTGCGCGACCGACCCGGCGGCCACCAGACCGACCACCGCGGCTCGATCGAGCTCCGCCCCGAGGACACGAAGCGCTACCAGCACGGCGATCCCCTCGTCCTGGACCTCGTGCGGACGCTCAAGAAGGCGCTCGTTCGCCGGCCCGGGACGCCGCTCGAGGTCCTTCCCGACGACTTCGAGGTCCACAGCGCGACGCACACCACGACGACGTCGACGGTGCTCCTCCTCGATATGAGCTGGTCCATGTCCTGGGAGGGACGCTTCGCGGCAGCGAAGAAGGTCGCGATGGCGATGGAGAGCCTGATCCGCGCCCGCTACCCGCGGGACTTCTTCGCGATCGTCGGCTTCTTCACACGCGCGGTCGAGCTGAAGCTCCGGGACCTCCCCGAGGCCAGCTGGAACATGGGCGACCCGTTCACGAACCTGCAGGACGGACTGCGCGTCGCGGCCGAGCTGCTGTCGCGGCATCCGAGCAACAACCAGCACATCATCATCATCACGGACGGACAGCCGACGGCGTACTTCCTCCGCGGGCGCCTCTACTGCGAGTGGCCGCTGTCGTTCGGCGGCATCAGCATGCGCGCCGCACAGGAGACGCTGAAGGAGGTCGAGCGGGTCACCCGGCGGGGCATCGTCATCAACACGTTCATGCTCGACGACAGCCCGAGCCTGCGGGCCTTCGTCGAGCGAATGACGCGCATCAACAAGGGCCGCGCGCTCTACACGCGCCCCGACCGGCTCGGCGAGTACCTCCTCGTCGATTACCTCGCGAAGAAGCGCAAGCGCGTTTAGCGCCCCGAGACGCTTGGGATCGGACGCGAGGGTGTGGCGACACGTCGTACGGCGAGGGTCGTGCCGCGGCCGGCAGAAGCCGGCGCGGCAAACTTGGTAGTGCCGTTTTGTGGAGAAATGACTGGCGAGTGGGGGCAGTGTTCGGGTATGCGTGTGACGCATGCTGGAGGAGGGGCGGCGGACGGGACGGCAGAGCGGGCTCCTCGCGCAGTACCTGCGCATCAAGGCCCAGCACCGCGACGCGATCCTCCTCTTCCGTCTCGGTGACTTCTACGAGATGTTCTTCGAGGACGCGGGGACAGCATCGCGCGCGCTCGACCTGACGCTGACGGCGCGGAACCGCGGCGAGCCCGACGAGGTGCCGCTCTGCGGCTTCCCGGCGCACGCGGCGCAGCCATACATCACGCGGCTGCTCGTGAAGGGGCACACCGTCGCCGTCTGCGAGCAGACGCCGTCGCGCACGCGCGGGCTCATGGAGCGCGAGGTCGTCCGCGTGATCACGCCGGGGACGATCATCGAGGAGGAGAGCCTCGACCCCGCCGCGCCAAGCCTGCTCGCCGCGCTCGTCGCCGACGGCGACCGCTTCGGGATCGCCGCGATCGACTTCGCGACGGGCGCGTTCCGCACGACCGAGATCGACGGCTGGGCGCTCGCGAGCGACGAGCTCGAGCGGCTCGCGCCCCGGGAGCTCCTGCTCGACGCCGACCTGCCGCCGGCGATCGCGACGGCATGCGGCGAAAACCGTCCCTGGGCCACCGCACCGCTTCCGGAGCCGACCGCGACCGACGGGAACCTGCCGCGGCTCGCCGCGCGGGCCGCGGGCGGGGCGGTCGCGTACGTCGACGCCGCCTACCGTCGCCGCCCCGCGCACCTCCGACCGCCGGAAGCGTATGCGCCCGCGGGATTCCTCCAGCTCGACGCGGCGACGCGCCGGAATCTGGAGCTCCTCCAGACGCTCGCCGGCGAGCGCCGGGGCTCGCTCCTCTGGGTCGTCGACGAGACCGCGACGCCGATGGGCGCGCGCCGGCTGCGCGAGTGGTTGCTGTATCCGCTGCTCGATCCGCAGGCGATCGGCGAGCGGCTCGATGCGGTGGAGGAGCTCGTCGAGCGGGTCGAGACCCGCGAGGCTATCCGGACCACGCTCCGCGGGATCGGCGACCTCGAGCGCCTGGCCGGCCGCGTCGGCGCCCGGACCGCCGGTCCGCGGGACCTGGCGCACGTCGCCGTTGCGCTCGCCCGCGTCGGCGAGGCCGCCGACATCCTGCTCGGCAGCCGGACGGACGTCCTTCGCCGGGTCGCGACCCATCTCGACGCGCTGCCCGAGCTCGCGCGCGAGATCGCCGGCACCCTCGTCGACGCGCCGCCGCCGCACACCCGCATCCCCGGCTTCATCCGGCCCGGGCGCGACGCGGAGGTGGACGCGCTGCGCGAGACCGCCCGCGACGCGAAGGGCTGGCTCGCGCGCTTCGAGACCACCGAGCGCGAGCGGACCGGGATCGGGTCGCTCAAGGTCCGCCACAACCGCGTCTTCGGCTACTACGTGGAGGTGACGCGCCCGAACCTGCCGCTGGTGCCGTCCGACTACGAGCGGAAGCAGACGCTCGTCGGCGCGGAGCGCTTCGTGACGCCGGTGCTGCGCGAGCACGAGGCCCGGGTCCTCGGCGCCGAGGAACGGCTCCGGGCGCTCGAGGTCCACCTCTTCGAGGCGCTCCTCGACGGCGTCGCGAGCCACCACCCGACGCTCGCGCGCACGGCCGGCGCGCTCGCCACGCTCGACGCGCTCGCGGCGCTCGCCGAGGTCGCGCATCGCCGCGCGTGGGTGCGCCCCGCGATCACCCGCGCGCCGACGTTGACGATCCGCGGCGGCCGGCATCCGGTCGTCGAGGCGGTGGCGGGCGGGGGGTTCGTCCCGAACGACACGCGCCTCGATCCGGACGTCGAGCAGGTCGTCCTCATCACCGGACCGAACATGGGCGGCAAGTCGACGTATCTCCGGCAGGTCGCGCTGATCACACTGCTGGCGCAGACGGGCAGCTTCGTGCCCGCGGCCGAGGCAGAGATCGGGCTGGTCGACCGGATCTTCACGCGCGTCGGCGCCAGCGACAATCTGATCGGCGGCGAGTCGACGTTCATGGTCGAGATGCGCGAGACGGCGCGCATCCTCGCCGAGCTCACCCCGCGAAGCCTCGTCATCCTCGACGAGATCGGTCGCGGCACGAGCACGTTCGACGGCATCTCGATCGCGTGGGCGGTCGCGGAGCACCTCCACGACGCGTCCGAGCGGCCGCGGACGCTGTTCGCGACCCACTACCACGAGCTCACGGCGCTCGCCGCCGAGCGGCCCCGCGTCCGGAACCTCTCCGTCGCCGTCGCCGAGTGGAAGGGCGAGATCGTGTTCCTCCGTCAAATCGTGCCGGGCCCGGCGCCGCGGAGCTACGGCGTCGAGGTGGCGCGGCTCGCCGGCGTCCCGGAGTCGGTGGTCACGCGGGCGCGGACGCTCCTCGCCGGTCTCGAGAACGGGGATGGACCCGCGGCACGTCAGGCCGACGCACATCCGCCGCAGCTCTCGCTCTTCGGCAGCCGCGACGAGCAGCTCCGTCGCGAGCTCGCCGCGCTCGACGCGGACCGGCTGACCCCGCTCGAGGCGCTCGCCGTCCTCGCACGGCTCGCGGACGTCGCCCGCCGGTCGTGAGCCCGTTTCCTTGATTCGCAGGGCCGCGTTCCCTATGCTCGCGCGCCGTGGTGGGGTGGTGGTCGCGGGCGGTGGGGTTCGCCTGCCTCGTGGTGGCGGTCGGCGGTGTGGCGGATGGCGCGGAGCTCCGGAGCCTGGAGACCCGGCCGACGTCCACGGGTGCCGTCGTTCGGGTCGAGCTCTCTGCACCCGTCCGCACCGACCTCCACGCGATCCCGGCCTCGCCGGAGCCGGCGTCGCGCGTCTATCTCGACCTGCCGCGCGGGACGCGCGTCGCGCCCGGCGTCGCCCGCATCGTCGAAGGCGTCGCGCCGGTGAGCGCGGTCCGGGTCGGTGTCGGCGACCGCGGCGTCGTCCGGGTCGTCGTCGACGTCGAGTCCCCGGAACGCTACGAGCTGACGCGCGATGGCGCGGTGCTGGCACTCGCCATCACGAAGGCGCGCGTCGCCGAGCCGCCGCCGCCGACCATGCCGGCGAAGGAGGTCGGTCCGCCGCTTCCACTGGTGCGCGGACCGGTGGTGACGGCGTCGGCCACTCGCCCGCCCGTCGCGCCGCTGCCGCTCGTTTCGGCGCCGAAGATCGTCCTCGACCCCGGCCACGGCGGCCACGATCCGGGCGCCCAGGGCTACGCGGTCGAGAAGGACGTGACGCTCGCGATCGCGAAGCGCCTCGCGACGATCCTCCACGAGCGGCTCGGCGCGACCGCCATCCTCACCCGCACGGACGACGCGACCCTCGCGCTCGCGGACCGGACGGCGCGTGCCAACGCCGAAGGCGCCGACCTGTTCGTCTCGATCCACACGAACGCGAGCCCCGGCGGCCGCCTGCACGGCGTCGAGACGTACTACCTGAACAACACCGCCGATCGCGCGACGATCCGCCTCGCGGCGATGGAGAACGGCCTGTCGCTCCCCGGCCCGGTGCCCGCGCGCGCCGATCTGCGCTACATCCTGAGCGACCTCGTGCAGGTCGGCAAGATGGAGGAGTCGATCGGCCTCGCCTCTGCGGTGCAGCGCGGGCTCGTCGGCCACCTCCGCCGGCGCTACTCGGGCGTCACCGACCTCGGCGTGAAGCAGGGGCCGTTCTACGTGCTCGTGGGCGCCTACATGCCCTGCATCCTGGTCGAAACCTCGTTCCTCACCCATCGCTCCGAAGGCCGTCGCCTCGCGACCGCGCCGTACCGCGACGCCGTCGCCGAGGGGCTCTACACGGGCATCGCGCGCTTCCTCGCCGACGCGGGGCGTACGCGGACGCTCTAGCCGTCCGATCGCTGGAGCGGGCGCGCCTCCCGGGATATCGTCGACCGCGATGATGCTCGCTCGCCCGCCCGCGTTCGCGCCGCTCACGAGCGCGGCGTCGTTGCCCGAGGTCGACGGGCAGGTCGCAGAAGCGGGCACGATCGCGCGCGACTATCTCGCGCGCGTGCGCGCGGAGGTGCGCGCGCGGCACGAGGCAGGCGCCGGCGGCCTCGAGGTCGTCGCCGCCTACACGGATGCCGTCGATCGCCTGGTCCGCTTCCTCTTCGCGAACGCGACCGGCCACTTCATGTCGCGCTTCGCGCGGCTGAACCAGCAGTGCACGGCCGTCGCCCAGGGCGGCTATGGCCGGGGCGAGCTGAACCCCGGCTCCGACATCGATCTTCTCTTCCTCTATCCCTGGAAGGTGAACCCCTACGTCGAGACGATCGCGGAGGTGATCCTCTACGCCCTCTGGGATGCGGGCCTCGCCGTCGGTCACGCCCTCCGGAACATCCGCGAGTGCGGACGGCTCGCGGCGCGCGATTTGAAGGTCAAGACGGCGCTCCTCGACGCGCGCTACCTCGGCGGCGACGCCGTGCTCTACGAGGAGTTCGAGCGCCGCATGATCGACGAGGTCTGGGGCCAGAACCCGACGCACTTCTACAAGGAGAAGCTCACCGAGAGCCTCGAACGCCACGCCCGTGCCGGCGAATCCGTCTACCTCCTGCAGCCGCAGCTGAAGGAGGGGCAGGGCGGCCTTCGCGACCTGCACACGGCGCTCTGGATGGCGAAGGTGAAGTTCAAGGTGCGAAGCTTCCGCGAGCTCGTGACGCTCGGCGTGCTCGGGGAGCCGGCGGTGGTGGAGCTCGAACGCGCGCTCGACTTCCTCTGGCGCCTGCGGAACGCGATGCATCTCGAGACCGGCGGGCACCAGGACCTCCTGACGTTCGAGCTCCAGGAGCGCCTCGCCCCGACACTCGGGTTCCCGGAGGGGCGCGCCGGCGTCGAGGCGTTCATGCGGACCTACTACGGCCACGCGAGCACCGTGAACCGCTTCGGCGACATGGTGATCGCCCGCTGCGTCCAGCCGAGCGAGCCGTACCGTGCCGCGCAGCCGACGGCGCGCGTCATCCGCGACGGGATGCGCATCCAGGGCCGAACGCTCTCGGTCGCGGGGCGCGAGGTCTTCGAGCGAGATCCGGCGGCGCTGATCCACGTCTTCGCCGAGGCGCAGCGCCACGGCGTCACGCTGTCGGCCGGGACGCGCGAGGCGATCCGCGAATCGCTGCCCCTTCTCGACGGCACGCGGTCCTCGACCGCCGTCGCGGCCGCCTTCCTCGGCATCCTCCGCGCCCGGGGGCACGTCTACGAGACGCTCTTCGAGATGCACAAGCTCGGCGTGCTGACCGCCGTCATCCCGGAGTTTGGCAACCTCGACTGTCTCATCGCGCACGACCCCTTCCACATCTACACGGTCGACCAGCACTCGCTGATGGGTGTCCGCGAGCTCGAGCGCCTGCGGATCGACGAGTTCGCGCGCAGCCTGCCGCACCTGACGCAGGTGATGAACGAGGCGCAGCGGCCCGAGCTGCTCTTCCTCGGCATGATGTTCCACGACGTCGGGAAGGGGCACGGCCACGACCACTCCGGCCGCGGCGCGCGCATGATGCGCGACATCGCCGCGCGCCTCGGCCTCAACCAGGACGAGTCGGCGGCGTGCGAGTTCCTGGTCCAGCATCATCTCCTCATGTCCCACCTGGCGCAGCGGCGCGACGTCGGCGACGACCAGCTGATCGTCGACTTCTGCCGCGTCGTCGGGAACGTCGACAACCTCCAGCGCCTCTATCTCCTGACGTACGCCGACATGCGCGCGGTCGGCCCCGGCGTGTGGACGAACTGGCGGGACTCGCTGCTCGCCGAGCTCTACGTGCGGGCGCGCGAGTTCTTCGAGAAGGGAACGTTCGAGCCCGAGGATCGCGGTGAGCAGGCCGCCCGGGTCCGCGACCGGGTGCTCGCCGCCGTGCCCGCCGGCACGCGGACCGACGTCGAGGCGTTTCTCGCCAGCATGCCGGACAACTACCTGCTGACGACACCGGAGGAGATGATCCCCGGCCACGCCGACGTCCGTCGCGACTTCGCCGCGCGCGAGGCCGCCGGCGAGCGTCCCGCGCTCGCGACGCAGCTGATCCACTTCCCCGAGCGGGACTACAGCGAGTTCGCGGTCTGCACGCGCGATCGTCCCGGCCTCTTCGCGATGCTCTCGGGCGTGCTCGCGGCGCACGGCATGAACATCGTCGCGGCGCGCATCACGACGAGCGCGGACGACGTCGCGCTCGACGCCTTCCGCATCTCCCACGAGGACACCGACGTGATGGCCGACCCCGACCGGTGGGAGCGCGTCGAGCGGACGCTCCGCCGCGTCCTCGCCGGCGAGGTCGACGTCGAGGAACTCGTCCGGAGGTCCCGCCGGCCGTCGATCCTGTCACGCCGGCGGCGTCCCGTACCGACGCGCGTCGAGATCGACAACCGGGTCTCCCGCGAGTTCACCGTCCTCGACGTCTTCACGGGGGACCGCGTGGGGCTCCTCTTCTCGATCACGAACTGCCTCTACCACCTCTGGCTTTCGATCCACCTGGCGAAGATCACGACCATGGTCGATCAGGTGCTCGACGTCTTCTACGTGACCGATCACGAGGGGCGGAAGATCGAAGACCCGACGCACCTCGAGACGATCCGCCGCGAGTTGACGCAGGCGCTCGAAGCGACCGAGCAGCCCGTCCCGGAGGCGAGCACGGGCTGAGCGCCGCGGCGAGGTGGGGTGTGGGGCTGGACGACGCGATCGACGGGTACCTCGATCATCTGGCGAGCGAGCGCGGGCTCGCCCGGAAGACGATCGAGGCGTACGCCCGTGACCTCGCCGCCTTCGCGCGGTCGCTGGTCGCGCGCCGCGTGCGATCACCGGGTCACATCACGACCGCGGACGTCCGGACGCACATCGCGGCGCTCGCCGACCGCGGCCTTGCCGCACGCAGTCAGGCCCGCGCGCTCGCGGCGATCGGCGGCTTCCTCCGCTTCCTCGCGTCGCGCGGGATGCTCCAGGAAGACCCCGCGCGCCGGGTCCGGATCCGGCGGCCACCCACCCGGCTCCCGGGTGCGCTTGCCGCCACCGAGATGGGCAGCCTCCTCGCGCAACCCGCGGACGACGACCGCCGGGGGCTCCGCGACCGTGCGCTCCTGGAGCTCCTCTACGCCTGCGGCCTCCGCGTCTCGGAGGCGGTCGGCCTCCGCGGCGCGCAGGTCGACCTCGGCGCGGGCTTCGTCACGGTCCTCGGGAAGGGCGGCAAGGAGCGCGTCGTCCCACTCGGCCGCCCGGCGCGGGCGGCCCTCGAGGCGTACCTCCAGCGCGAGCGACCGCGGCTCCTCGACGGCCGTGCGAGCCCGTTCGTGTTCGTCGGCCGGAACGGACGGGCGCTCACGCGCCAGGCGGCGTGGAAGGTCGTCCGGAGCCGCGCGCTCGCCGCGGGGCTCGGACGCGTCTCGCCACATACGCTCCGACACACGTTCGCCACGCATCTGCTCGGTGGCGGCGCGGACCTGCGCGTCGTTCAGACGCTCCTCGGTCACGCCGACATCGCGACGACGCAGATCTACACCCACGTCGCGCCACGGCGGCTCCGCGAGGTCCATCGCCGCCATCATCCGCGAGCGTGAGATTTGCGCGTCCATCGACCCGCCGGTACACTCCCGCGATGGCGGCCGGCGCCACCGCAAGTCAGATGATCGCGAACGTCGCGATCGTTGCCGTGCCCGTGCTGGCGGCCGTGGTCTTCCACGAGGTCGCGCACGGTGCGGTCGCGTACGCGTGCGGGGATCCGACGGCGCGCGAGCGCGGCCGGCTCACGCTGAACCCGCTGCCGCACATCGATCCGTTCGGGACGGTCATCCTCCCCGGCCTGCTGGCTCTCCTCGGCAGCCCGATCTTCGGCTGGGCGCGCCCCGTGCCGGTCGACTTCCGCCGGCTCCGTCACCCGCGCCGGGACGCGGTGCTCGTGGCACTCGCCGGGCCGGGAACGAACCTCGTGCTCGCGACGCTGAGCGTCCTCGCGCTCGCGGCGCTCGTCCGCGCGGGCGAGCCCGGGGTCATCGGGGTGGGCTTCGCACGGATGGCGGCCGCCTCGCTGTCGATCAACTGCGTGCTCGCGGTCTTCAATCTGATTCCGGTCCCGCCACTCGACGGGAGCCGCGTGCTGAGCGCGGTGCTCCCGGCCCGGGCGGCGATCGCGCTCGCGCGGGTCGAGCGCTTCGGGCTCCTCATCGTGATGCTCCTTCTCTGGAACAGCGACCTCGTGCCCCGGATGGTTCATCCGCTCATCACCTTCTTCCTCAAGGTCGCGCGACTCTGATGGAGCGGGTCATCGTGAGCGGCGCGCGGCCGACCGGGCGGCAGCACCTCGGCAACTACCACGGTGCGCTCAAGAACTGGCTCCGGCTCCAGCACGAGGCGCAGTGCTTCTTCTTCGTCGCCGACTGGCACGCGCTGACGACCGACTGGGCCGAGTCGGGCGGGATCGCCGAGAGCACCGTCGAGATGGTCCTCGACTGGCTCGCGGTCGGGCTCGACCCCGAGCGCGCGACGATCTTCCAGCAGTCGGCGGTGAAGGAGCACGCCGAGCTCTATCTGCTCCTCGGCATGCTGACGCCGGTGCCCTGGCTCGAGCGGAACCCGACCTACAAGGAGCAGCGCGAGCAGATCCAGGACCGCGATCTCTCGACCTACGGCTTCCTCGGCTACCCCGTTCTCCAGGCGGCCGACGTCCTCATGTACAAGGCGACGGCGGTCCCCGTCGGCATCGACCAGGCGCCGCACATCGAGCTGACGCGGGAGATCGCGCGCCGGTTCAACGCCACGTACCGGGCGATTTTCCCCGAGCCGGAGACGGTCCTCACCGACGCGCCGAAGATCCTCGGGACCGACGGCCGGAAGATGAGCAAGAGCTACAACAACGCGGTCTACCTGACCGACGCGCCGGCCGACGTCGACGCGAAGCTGTCGCGCATGGTGACCGATCCGCGCCGTGCGCGCCGGACCGATCCCGGCGAGCCGACGGACTGTCCCGTGTACGTCTCGCTCCATCGACTGTACGCGACGCCCGAGGAGCTCGCCTACCAGGAGCGCGGGTGCCGGACGGCGTCGATCGGCTGCCTCGAGTGCAAGCGGATCACGATCAAGCACGTGCAGGAAGAGCTCGAGCCGATCCGGGCGCGTCGCGCGCGCCTGACGGCCGCCGACGCGCGCGCGGCGCTCGCCGACGGCAACGCGCGTGCCCGTGCCGCCGCGGCGCGGACGATGGCCGACGTGCGGGAGGCGGTCGGGCTGTGAGCGCTCCCTGCACGGTCCACCTCCCGATCTTCGAGGGGCCGCTCGACCTCCTGCTGCATCTGATCAAGAAGAACGAGGTCCAGATCACCGACATTCCGATCGCGACCATCACCGACCAGTACCTGGCGATGCTCGAGGAGCTCCCCGACCTGAACCTCGACGGCGCTGGCGAGTACCTCGTGATGGCGGCGACGCTCACCTACATCAAGAGCCGGATGCTGCTCCCCGCGTCGCCGGACGAGGAGGCGGGGGAAGAGGATCCGCGCGCCGAGCTCGTCCAGCAACTGGTCGAGTACCAGCGCTTCCGCGAGGTCGCGGTCGCGCTCGGCGAGCGCAACATCCTCGCGCGCGACGTCTTCGCCGGACGCGGCGAGTCCCTCGGACGGCCGGCGGAGGGCGACGAAGAGCCGGCGCCCGTCCGCGAGGCGAGCCTGTCCGATCTGCTCGGGGCGCTGCGCGACGTGCTCGGCCGTCTGCGCCCGCCGCGCGCGCACGAGATCCAGCGCGAGACGATTTCCGTGCGTGACTGCGTGATGCACATCCTGGCGCGGTTCGCGCTCGAGACCGAGGTGGAGTTCGCGAGCCTCTTCGCGGAGGAGTCGCACCGCGCGGAGGTGATCGTCACGTTCCTGGCGCTGCTCGAGCTGATCCGGCTCCGCGTGCTGCGCGCGCGCCAGGCGGAGCGCTTCGGCAGCATCACGCTCGGGCTCGCCGTCGACAGCGTCGAGGAAGCGGCGCTCCGGGTCCGCGATCTGACCGTCGAGGAGTGGAGGGGAGGAGGTTCCGATGATGGAAGCGGAAGCGATGAACGGCAGTAGCGTGCACCACAACGGCAACGGGAACGGCAACGGCAAGCACGACGCGGCCGCGGAGGAGCTCGGCCGGCTGCCCGCGCTGCTCGAGAGCCTGCTCTTCGCGTCGGGCACGCCGGTGCCGCTCGCCCGCCTCGTCGAGGCGCTCGACGGCCCTGGCCGCGCCGAGGTCGTCCACGCCCTCGACGCCCTCGCCGCCGCATACGAACGCGACGGGCGCGGCCTCCGCCTCGTCCACGTCGGCGGCGGCTATCAGCTCCGGACGCCCGCCGAGCACGGCCCCTGGGTCCGGCGGCTGCTCCGCGAGCGGCCGGCGCGTCTCTCCCGGCCGATGCTCGAAACGCTCGCGATCGTCGCATATCGCCAGCCGTGCACCCGCATCGACATCGAGGCGGTCCGGGGCGTCGACGCCGACGCCGTGCTCTCGACGCTGATCGACCGCCGCATGGTCCGCATCCTCGGTCGGAAGGAAGCGCCGGGACGTCCGCTCCTCTACGGGACGACGCGCGAGTTCCTCGAGGTGTTCGGGCTCCCCGATCTCGCCGCGCTGCCCACGCTGCGCGAGCTCGGCGAGGGCGCCGACGTGCTCGCTGCCCAAGAAGTCGAAGTCGTCGAGGTCGTCGAGGAGCCGCCCCCCGACGGCGAGCCGGGCGGAGACGCCTAGCTGGCGCAGGAGCGCCTGCAGAAGATCCTGAGCGCCGCGGGCGTCGCATCCCGGCGGCGGGCCGAGGCGCTCGTGCTCGCCGGGCGCGTCACCGTGAACGGCGTCGTCGTGCGCACGCTCGGCGTGCGCGCCGACCCGGCCGCCGACGCGATCGCCGTCGACGGCGAGCGGATCACCGTGCCTGCGACGCGACGAACGATTCTCCTCCACAAACCCCGCGGCGTCGTCAGCACGGCCCAGGATCCCGAGGGCCGTCCGACCGTCCGCGACCTGATCGGCGGCGCGCGGCTCTACCCGGTCGGCCGGCTCGACGTGAACTCGACGGGCCTTCTCCTCCTGACGAACGACGGCACACTCGCCGCGGGCCTCCTCCATCCCCGCCGCGAAGTGCCGCGCGTGTACCACGCCAAGGTCCGCGGTACGCCGTCCGAGGAGGCGATCACGCGGCTTCGACGCGGCGTCCGGCTCGACGACGGCAAGACGGCGCCCGCGCGCGTCCGGGTGCTCGGGAAGCGCCCGACGAAGACGTGGCTCGAGATCACGGTGACCGAGGGCCGGACGCGTCTCGTCCGGCGGATGTGCGAGGCGGTCGGACACCCCGTCGACAAGCTGGCCCGCGTCCGCTTCGGGCCGCTCGCGCTCGGCGCGCTTCCGATCGGCGCGTCCCGGGATCTCGGCGCGCGCGACATCGCCGCGCTGGAAATCGCTGCGGGGATCAGGCGCGGCGGAGCGGAAGACGCGGGACGGCGACGCCGAGGGCGCGGCACGCCACCCAGAAGACGCCGACGGAAATCGGGATCACGGCGCCCAGGCGAAGCGCGTACCGAAGCACCGCCCGCGCGGGGAGCGACGGGAGGAGCGCGGCGTCGAGGACCCAGGCGACCGCGGCCATGACGGCCGTCGCCGCGACGATCCGTCCGGTCGTGCGCGCGACGCCGAGGCCACCGATCCGCCGGCGGAGGATCACGTAGAGAAGGCCGAAGTTCCCGAGCGCGACTGCGGACGTGGCGAGGGCCAGGCCGAGGTGGCCGAATCCGAGCCGGCGGACGAGGAGCCAGTTGAGGACGTAGTTCGTGACGATCGAGAGCACGCTGACGGCCATCGGCGTGCGGGCGTCGCCGAGCGCGTAGAACGTCGGCGCGAGGACCTTGATGCCGGCGTAGCCGGCGAGCCCGAGCGCGTACCCCGCGAGCGCCTGCGCGGCCGCGGACGTGTCGGCGGCTCCGAAGCGTCCGTGCTCGTAGATGAGCCCGATCACGGGGACGCCGAGGACGGCGAGACCGGCGGCCGCGGGCAGACAGAGGAGGGCGACGAGCTCGAGCGCCTGGCGCACCGTCGTCCGGAGCGATCCGAGATCGCCGCGCGCGCCGTGCCGCGACACCAGCGGGAGCGTCACCGTCCCGATCGCGACGCCGAAGAGCCCGATCGGGAGCTGCATGAAGCGGAAGGC
>Ga0070741_10005505_pt1 | contig 28074 bp, 31 predicted proteins | sample Coa_R1_4_FD_66440 | JGI IMG/M metagenome (GOLD analysis project Ga0070741, IMG submission 66440) | Surface soil microbial communities from Centralia Pennsylvania, which are recovering from an underground coalmine fire - Coalmine... | ecosystem: Environmental > Terrestrial > Soil > Unclassified ...
AGCGGCCGCGTGCAGAAGCTGCTCGCGGCGACGACCGCTCTGTCGGCGCCCGCACTCGGCGCGGAGATCTACTTCGAGCACTACAAGGGCTCGTTCGGCGACAAGTGGATGTGGACGCCGCTTGTGCTGACGCCGCCCCTCACCGCGGCAGGAGTCGCCGGGTTCGTCTCCGAGAAGGCGGCGAAGACGGCGCTGCCGCTCGTCAGCGGGCTGTACTTCCTCGACGGGCTGATCGGGATCGTCACGCACATCCAGGGTGTGCGGAAGCGGCCGGGCGGCTTCAAGGAGGCGCACTACAACCTCGTGATGGGCCCGCCCCTGCTCGCGCCGGGCTCGCTCTGCCTCGTCGGCGCGCTCGGCCTCGCCGCGGCGATCGTCAAGCGCGAGAAATAACGCGGATGCCGCTCGAAGACCAGGCGCATCCGAATCCGCACGGGCTCCGGCAGGAGCGCGGCACAACGCCGCAGATGGTCGGGCGCTACCCGACGTACGACGTGCTGACGCAGACGAGACATTGGGACGACGTGACGCGTCGCGTCATCCTCGACCGCGTCGAGAACGTTCCGGAGATCGAGTTCTTCACGCCGTCGGAGGTCGACACGCTGAAGGCGTTCTGCGACGTCGTGACCGCGCAGGACGAGGAGCCGCGTATTCCCGTTCTCTCGTACGTCGACCAGAAGCTTGCGAAAGGCACCGGCGACGGCTACCAGTACTTCGACCTGCCGACGGACGGCGAGACGTGGCGGCGTTTCGCGCGCGGCCTCGACGAGGAGGCGCAGCGCCGCTCGTACGAGTCGTACGCGGCGGCGCCGCTCGACGTGCAGGTGTACATCGTCCACGACGTGTCGCAGGCGAAGGTGCGCGGCGGTACGTGGGAGACGCTGAACGTCGGGCGAGCGTGGAGTCTCGTCATGCGCTACGTCGTGCAGGCGTTCTACTCGCACCCGTGGGCGTGGAACGAGATCGGCTTCGGCGGGCCCGCCTATCCGCGCGGCTACGGCGCCTTCGGCTCCCCCTACCTCGGCGAAAGGGAGTCCTGGGAGGCGAGCGAGTCCGCTCACTACGACCCGGTGCGGGACGCGCAGAAGCGGGGGCTCGACTGACGCTTCTCAAGGGCAGCCTCGCAATGCCGAAGGACAACGACTCCGCCTTCCTGCTCGACATGCACAAACGCGGGCTGCAGAACCTCGACAAGATGCGGCGCTTCCGCGACGAGGACGTCGTCGATCTCGTGGTCGTCGGCGCGGGAGCGGGGGGAGGCGTGCTCGCGCAGCGGCTCACGCGCAAGGGGTGGAAGGTGGTGGTGCTCGAGAAGGGTCCGTTCTGGGACCCCGACCGCGACTGGGTGAGCGACGAGAAAGGCGCCGGCCAAGCGGGCCTCTACTGGACGGACAACCGCATCATCTCCGGCAACGATCCGATCGAGATGGGCGAGAACAACTCCGGGCAGGGCGTCGGCGGCTCGATGACCCACTTCGCCGGCTATCTGCCGCGCCTGCACCCGTCCGACTTCGAGACCAAGTCACGCGACGGCGTCGGCTTCGACTGGCCGATCAGCTACTGGGACCTCAAGGAGTCGTTCGAGCGCATCGAGCTCGAGATGCCCGTCGCCGGCGAGTACTGGCCGTGGGGCGACCCGCACGGTTACCCGCACAACCCGCATCCGATCGCCGGTGCGGCCGCGAAAGCGTGGCAGGGCGCGCGCGACTACGGCATCGAGATGCGCGTCGGGCCCGTCGGGATCACGAACGGCGTCTTCGGCAACCGGCCGCATTGCATCTACCGCGGCTTCTGCCTGCAGGGCTGCAAGGTGAACGCGAAGGCATCGCCGCTCGTCACGCACCTGCCGGACGCGGTCGAGTACGGCTGCGAGATCCGCGCGGACTCGATGGTGGTGCGCGTCGAGCTCGACGACGCGACCGGTCGCGTGAGCGGCGTGACGTACGTGAAGGACGGCAAGGAGCACTTCCAGCGCGCGGAAGCGGTAGCGGTTTGCGGGTATGCGATCGAGACGCCGCGTCTCCTCCTCAACTCCGCGTGTCCGCGCCACCCCAACGGGATCGGGAACAACACCGACCTTGTCGGTCGCTTCGTGATGGTGCAAGGCGCGACGCAGACCGCCGCGCGGTTCCCGGAGCTGATGCGCATGTACAAGGCGCCGCCGCCGGAGATCTCGTCGGAGCAGTTCTACGAGACCGACGAGCGTCGCGGGTTCGCGCGTGGCTTCTCGATCCAGACGATCTCGCCGCTCCCGATCGGCTGGGCGCAGCATGTGCTCGCCGAGGGCCATTGGGGTCAAGCGCTGCGAGAGTACATGCGCGACTACAACCACTGGACCGTGCTCGGCATCCTCGCCGAGTTCCTGCCGCAGGCGGAGAACCGTGTCACGCTCGCCGACGAGAAGGACGAGTACGGGATGCCGATCGCGCACTTCAACTACAGCCAGTGCGAGAACGACAAGGCGATCGTCGCGTACGCGAAGCGGATCCTCGACGAGATCTGGGACGGCGCGGACGCGATGGACACGCTGACGATCGACCGCTACGCGCATCTCGTCGGCGGCGCACGCATGGGCTTCTCGCCCGACGACTCGGTGGTCGACTCGTCGCACCGTGTCTGGGGTGTCGACAACCTGTTCGTCGTCGACGGCTCTGTGCTGCCGACGCAGGGCTCCGCCAATCCGGCGCTCGCGATCATGGCGCTCGCCGACCGCTGCGCGAGGTTGCTTTAGGTGCCGATCTCGAATCATCGCGGCCTCGTGATCCAGCTGCTCGGCGAGCTCTTGTACGTGGAGCGGCGCTCGGCGGACGACTTTCTGCCGACGCTTGCGCGCGAGGTCTCCGACGACGGCTTGCGCGCGGCGATCGAGCAGCACTGCAAGGAGACGAAGGAGCATGCAAACCGGGTCGAGACGGTGTTCAGGAAGCTGGAGGTCGCGTCGACGTCGAACCTCGTCCCGCAGGTCGAGAAAGCAGTCGAGCATGGGAACGAGCTCGCGGGCTCCTGCGTCGACGACCGGCTGGCGGACATCGTGCGCGCGCAGGCCGCGCTGCAGGTCGAGCATTGGGAGCTCGCCGCGTACAGCACACTGCTCGCGCTGCTCGACTCCGAGCACGCTGAGCCGCTACGGGATTCGGTTGCCGACGAGAAGCGTGCGGCGGACGCGCTCGGCAACGTGATCGCGCAGCTCGCTAAATGAGGTCGCGCGCGAACTCGATGAAGCCGGTCTGCTCTTCGGCGACGTTGTGGAGGGCGACGTGCGTGAAACCGGCCTTGTCGAACGCGTCGATCTTCTCGCGCCACGCGGCCGGGTCGTCGCCGAGTGCGAGCTCGTCGCGGAGGTCGTCCGGCCGCACGAGCTCTGCGAGCGCCTCGAAGTCGCGCGGAAGCGCGAGCTCCGTTGAGGCGTCGCCGCCGATTGCGACGTTCGGCTGCCGCTCGAGCGCGATCTCGAGCGCCTTTGCGGGATCGCTCGCAAAGCAGCCGGTGACCTTGCCGTAGATCGGCCCGGTGCCGCCGGCGTCGCGGTAGCACTTGACGATGTCGGCGTCGGGCGTCGTGTTCATCGTCCCGTCGGCCCGCTTCGCCGCGAGCTTCGCGGCGTTCTCGGCCTTCGCGGCGATAACGATCGCCAGCGGCTCCTTGGGTGCGTCGTACAGCTTGAGCTGCTCGACGGTGTAGTGCTTGCCGCGGTAGGTCTCGTACTCGCCGCCGAAGAGCTTGCGGATCAGCTCGGCGGCCTCGTCGAGCATCTCGAGCCGCTCGTCCGGGCGCGGCCAGCGGTCGCCGAGCACGTGCTCGTTCAGGAGCTCGCCGGTGCCGAGCGCGAGGAAGAAGCGGCCGTCCATCAGCGACTGCGCTGTTGCTGAGGCGTGCGCGACGATCGCAGGGTGCATGCGCACGAGCGGGCAGGTGACCGCGGTGCCGAGCCGGATCCGCTCCGTCGCCTGGGCGATCGCGCCGATCACGCCCCAGACAAACGGGCTGTGTCCCTGCGCGTCGACCCAGGGATGGATGTGGTCGGAGATGAGCAGGTGCTCGAAGCCCGCCTGCTCCGCAAGCACGGCGTGCTCGACGAGCGCACCTGGTCCGTGCTCTTCGGATGAGAGCCAGTAGCCGATTTCCATGCACCCGAGGTACCGGGTGCGGCCGTCCGCGAAACGGTCCCCCGCGCCGTTCAGTCCCGCGAGTCGTCCAGAACCGCGCCGGCGGAAGCAACGCGGAGCGGCTGAATGCAAGCCTGGCGAACCGCAGAGGCCGTCAACGGTTTCCAAGACCCACGACCGGATCAAGCTAACAAGGGGTACCGCAGCTGGTCGTAGGCGGTTGTGCGCCGACCCTGCAGGGGTTGGCAGTCTCAGCCGTTCCTCAGGTTTCGACGGGCACCATGGCGCCGTGAGAGCCCGGCTGCACCGGCTGTTCGTCGGCGGGAGCGATGGGAACGAGCGGCTCACGGCCGCGACCGCCGTCGTCCTGATCGTCTTGCTCGCCGCCGAAGGCTTGACCTTGCTCGGCGGCGTCGGCCGGTATCTGACCCCGCACATCTTCATCGGCCTCCTTGTCATCCCGCCGGTCGCGTTGAAGCTCGGCAGCACCGGCTGGCGGATGGTCTCGTACTACCGGCGAGCAGAGGCGTACGTGCGGCGCGGACCACCACACGTCGTGCTCCGCGTACTCGTCGCGCCAGTCCTCGTCGTCTCGACGGTCCTAATGCTCGCGACCGGGATCGCTGCGGCGTTCGCCGGCCACGGCGGTCTCTGGCTTGGCCTGCACAAGGTGAGCTTCGTCGTCTGGGGAGTCGCCTTCGGCCTGCACGTGCTCGCGCACCTGTCGAAGCTCCCGCTGGCCGCCTCGGACTGGTGGCGACGCGACCGCCTCGGCGGACGGCGACTGCGCCAAATCATCCTCGCATCAGCCCTCCTTGTCGGCGTGCTCCTCGCGCTGTTCGCGTTTCCGCTCGCCCACCACTGGCAGACCGGTTTCCGTTTCGGCCGTTTTCGCTAGACCATCAACGGCACTTTGTCGCGCCGCTCAATGCTGAACACGCTCCAACCCGTCAGTTGCCGTGGAACATGGGGATGTAAGAGATGCCGACGATCGCTCCCTCCGGCGATTGCAGCCTGGCAACCGTCTGACCCCACGGTTCCTCGCGTGCTGAATGCAGCAGCTCGTATCCCGCTTGCTCGAGCTCCCGCGCTGCCACGCTGACTGCCTCTGCGTGGTCGACATCGAACTCGAGGCTCAGCTGCGGCACCGGCCGGTCCGACCGCCATTCAGGGGTGCCAAAGCACGCCTCGGCGGCTTGGGAGAGCGGCCAGATGCCGAATGACTTGCAACCGGGGATCTGTTCGCTGTGGTGATAACCCTCGCCGTGGCCCTCGAGCGGTAGCCCGAGCGCGCCGACGTAGAACTCGCGGCTGGCCGACGGATCGGGCGCGATCACCGCCACAGTCGACAGAAACTCGATGTTCACGTCGCCTCCTCCTTGATCGGTCGTGGACGGCGCATATCTGGCGCGCCGATTGTCCGCTTCTGGGCCTGTCGCTCGCTTGCGTTGCAACGTGGGGCGAGGTGCGCGCAGTTGGTAGCGAGACGGCCTCGCATCTCGCTCACGGCCGATAACCGTACAACGGGTCTTGGTGAGAGCCGGATGAGAACGAGTGTGCAACGCAGCGCCGTCGCAGGTACAAGCGGAGGGGGTATGGCCGAGTCGAAGGTCATCGAAGCAACGGAGCCGAGGCGGCCTCCGTTTGCGCGACGTCTCAACCCGGACGGAAACATGCGGCTCACCGCCGCCGTCGGGCTCGTTCTGATCGTGCTTGCGCTCGCAGAGCTGGCGACGCTCGTACTCGGCCTGCAGACATACCTGCGGCTGCACGTGATCATCGGCTTGGTGCTGTTGCCGCCGGTCGTCCTGAAACTGCTGACGACAGGCTGGCGGTTTGCGCGCTACTACCTGCGCAACGACGCCTATCGCGTCAAGGGGCCGCCGCAGATCCTAATGAGGCTGCTCGCGCCATTGCTCGTGCTCTTCACCGTGCTGCTCTTCGGAAGCGGCGTCGCGCTCGGTCTCGTCCACGGCGAGGCGTTGCGGGTCGCGCGGAGGATCCACGGGCCAGCGGCGTCCGCCTGGACGGTGACGCTCGGACTTCATGTTCTCGTCTACTTCACCCGTGCGCTTCGCGCGGTCGAGGGAGACCTACGCACAAGGACACGGAGGGACGTTGGCGGGGCGTCACGGCGAGCGCTCGTCCTGCTCGTGGCGTTGGTGCTCGGTTTGACCGTAGGGCTGGCGACGCTGCCGGTTCAGCATGACTGGCTGCATCTTTCGTCGCGTCACCACAATCATCACGACCACTAGCGTCCGCAAAGTCCGGATCGACGCTTTTGGAAGCGCGCGCAAAGTCGTCCGGGTGGAACCAGAGCGCACAATGACTTCATGAGAGTCCTGGTCGTGGACGACGAGCCGAAGATGGCTGCCCTCGTCGCGCGGGCGCTGCGTGAGGATGGCCACGCGGCCGATACGGCGCATCGCGGTGAGGATGCGCTGTGGATGGCGGAGGCCGCCCCGTATGACGCGATCGTCCTCGACATCATGTTGCCGGGTCTCAACGGGATCGAGATCGTCCAGAGACTTCGACGACGGCACGTCTGGACGCCTGTGCTGCTTCTCACCGCGCGCGACGCGATCAACGACCGAGTAGTCGGTCTCGATGCAGGCGCAGACGACTATCTGACCAAGCCGTTCGCGTTCGCCGAGCTGCTGGCGCGGTTGCGTGCGATCGCGCGACGTGGACCGATCGAACGTCCGACAACGCTCGCGGCCGGGGACCTGCGGCTCGATCCCGCTGCACATCGCGCGTGGCGCGGTGACAGCGAGCTCGAGCTTTCAGCACGTGAGTTCGCACTCCTCGAGCTGCTGTTGCGGCGGGCCGGTGAGACGCTCACACGCTCGCAGCTCCTCGACGGTGCCTGGGACATGGCGTTCGAGAGTCGCTCGAATGTCGTCGACGTCTACATGCGCTATCTCCGGCAGAAAGTCGACCGGCCCTTTGGCCGCCATTCGATCGAGACGGTTCGCGGGGTTGGCTACCGCCTGCGCGAGGACGGCGGCGAGTGAGCCGGATCCCGATCAGACTGCGACTGACGCTTCCGTTTGCTGCGGCGATGGCCCTCGTGCTCGCAGCAACCGGCATCTTCATCTACCTACGTGTAGGTAGCTCCCTGCTCGGATCCGTCGACACCAGTCTGCGCGGCCAGATCATCGACGCAAAGTACGACGCCGCTGCTGGCCACGTAGCGCGCGACCGCGACGCGAGCGAGGGAGCGTTCCTCACGGCCGTGACCCGACCCGACGGAAGCCTGCTCATGGCCACGCCGGCATCGGCGGCCGTCCTGCCGGCTCGGCCGCGCTTGAAGCACACAACGCTCTTCACGACCCCGTTGAAGGGCCTGGATGGAACGTGGCAGGTCGCCGAATCGCCGGGCACCTATCGCGGCAGCCCCGCGACGATCATCGTCGCGCGCTCGCTTGCCGCGAGAACGGAGACGCTCACGAGACTCTCGCGCGAGTTCTTGCTTGCCGCGCCGGCGGCTCTCCTCTTGGCGGTGCTCGCCGGGTACGGCCTCGCGGCCGCGGCGCTGCGCCCCGTCGAGGCGATGCGTCGGCGCGCCGCAGCCGTCACACCCGACGTGCCCGGTCGGCGACTGCCCGTTCCAAGAGCCCGCGACGAGGTGCGCGCGCTCGCACTGACGTTGAATGACATGCTTGCGCGCCTCGAGGCAGCGTTCGAGCACGAACGGCGTTTCCTCAGTGACGCGAGCCACGAGCTTCGAACGCCGCTCGCGCTGCTGCGAGCGGAGCTCGAACTCGCGCTCAGCCGACCGCGAACTCACGACGAGCTGGAAGCGGCAGTGCGCTCGGCCGCGGAGGAGACCGAACGGCTATCGCATCTCGCGGAGGACTTGCTCCTGATCGCACGGGCCGACCAAGGCCGGCTGCCCGTTCGCCGGGAGACAACCGACGCGCACACGTTCCTACTGCGCATCCAGCGTCGGTTTGCCGGTCGCGCAGCAAGCGCCAACCGCGAGCTGCTCGTAAACGGCGGCAGTGGAGTCTCGCTCGACGCGGACGTCATCCGGGTCGAACAGGCGCTCGCGAATCTCGTCGACAACGCGCTTGTACACGGCGCCGGCGCCGTCGAACTCAGCGCCCTCGAGGCAAATGGACACGTCGAGCTACACGTGCTTGACGAGGGGCCGGGCTTCCCGGCCGATTTCGCCGAGCGAGCCTTCGACCGGTTCAGCCGTGCCGACGAGGCGCGAAGCAACGGCGGCTCGGGCCTCGGCCTCGCCATCGTCGCTCTCGTCGCGCGCGCACACGACGGCTCCGCCGCAGCGGCCAACCGACCCGGAGGTGGCCTCGACGCTTGGATCGCGCTCCCCCGCAGTTCTTAGTCGCGACTGAGGTTGCGCTCATGGCCGTCTCATGGAGGCCGGGCACCGTAGCGGCATGGATAGAGATATCCGGCGGGCGGTCGAGCGACGGAACGCAGCGTTTTCGCGGGTGCGCGGCGTCACAACGGTAGTGGCTGTGGCGGGCGCCGCCCTTACTGCCGTCTTCGCCGCAGCCGCCGCGTCAGGAACCCACCTCCGCAAGACGGTCGTGCGTCACCGCGCCACGGTCTCCCACGACTCTGCCGTTGTCGCGCCGGCCCCACCGCTCATCGCCGTCCACAGCTCGGCCCCTGCTCCTGCTCCTGCTCCTGCTCCTGCTCCCGCGGCTCCCGTCGTCGTCTCCGGCGGTTCATGATCCGGTCGGCCTCGTTCCCCGCGCTCGGCACGACGGCGACCCTCGTCGTGTCTGGCAGCGCCGATGTCTCGATCGCGCTCAGGCTCCTCGCCGACGAGCTCGACGCGATCGACCGGGCGGCGAGCCGCTTCCGCCCAGACTCGGAGCTCGCCCGAGCAAACGCGCACGCCGGAGATCCGATCCGTGTCAGCCGCCTCTTCGCTGACGCGCTGCGGGTCGCCCTCGCCGCTGCTGCCGCGACCGGCGGGCTCGTCAGCCCGACTCTCGGCGAACCGATCGCCGCTGCGGGCTACGACCGCACCTACCGGCTCGTTCGGCAGCAGGCCCCCGTGGCGTTCGAGGCTCGTCCGCCGGAACTCGACGCGTGGCGTCGCGTCCAGGTCGAGGACGACGAGGTCGTCGTACCGCCGGGCGTTCAGCTCGACCTCGGCGCGACGGCGAAGGCGTTCGCCGCCGACCGTGCGGCAGCCTCGATCGCCGACACGCTGGGGACGGGCGTGCTCGTCTCACTCGGCGGGGACATCTCGGTTGCAGGCGCGCCGCCGCCGGGCGGGTGGCCGGTCCGCATCGCTGAGGACCACGCCGCGCCTCTCGACGCCCCCGGACCCGTCGTCGCGATCGCCGCCGGCGGCCTCGCCACCTCGAGCATCGTTATTCGCCGCTGGCTCACGACCACCGGTAAGGCGCACCACCTCTTCGATCCGCGCACAGGCGCCCCGTCGCGGTCGGACTGGAGGACGGTGACCGCAGCTGCTGGGACGTGCGTGGATGCAAATGTGGCGTCCACGCTTGCCGTCATCGCCGGTCCGGCGGCCGGCGCCTGGCTCGATGCGCGGTGCATCCCGGCCCGTATTGTCAGACGAGACGGATCGGTCGTCCTGCTCGGCACCTGGCCGGCCGCCGCGGAGGCCGCTTGAGCTCCACCGAGCTCTGGTACATCACGCGCGGCAGCGGCGCCGTCGCACTCGTACTTCTCACGGTCTCAGTCGTACTCGGCATCCTGTCCGCCCTGCGCGTCGAAGGCCCGCGGTGGCCGCGGTTCGCGATTGGGTCGATCCATCGGAACACGACGCTGCTGGCGATTGTCTTTGTCGCGCTGCACGTCGCGACAACGGTCGCCGACGGCTACGCGCCGATCGGGCTGACGGATGCGATCATCCCGTTCGCGGCCCCTTACCGGCCCTTCTGGCTCGGGCTTGGTGCAGTCGCCCTCGACCTGCTCCTCGCCCTCGTCGTGACGAGCTACCTGCGCCATCGCATCGGCGCGCGAATCTGGCGTGGAGTGCATTGGCTCGCATACGCATCGTGGCCGGTGGCACTCCTGCACTCCTTCGGAACAGGCAGTGACCCCAAGTCAACGTGGCTCGTCGCGTTGGGAGTGACCTGTCTCGTCTCCGTGGTCGTCGCAACTCTCGCCCGCGTCGCAGTCGGCGGCGGCATACGCAACGTTCGCATCGGCGGAGCGGCTGCCGCTGTCGCAGCGCCAATCCTCGTCGTTGTCTGGTACCTGAGCGGCCCGGCGCAAACGGGGTGGGCGGCGCGTGCCGGCACGCCAACACACCTGATGGCCTCGCACCGGATCACCCAGGCGCCGGCGAAGACCCTCACGAGCGCCGCGTCGCCGCCCGGTCCGTTCTCGGCGCGGCTCGTGGGCACGATCGTCCAGGGCGAGGTAAGCAACGGCACGACTAGGGTGGTGATCAAGCTCCGCCTCACGGGGGGCGGCCCTGGCGGTGCGCTGCGGATCGACCTGCGCGGGACGCCCAGCGCAGGTGGTGTGAGCATGGCCGCAAGCGGTGTCTCCTTCGTCCCTGCGACGACGAGGACGGTCTACTACGGATCGGTCACGGGTCTCGACAACAACCTTGTCGCGGCGACCGTCGCCGACTCGGCGGGTGACCGACTCCTCCTGACGATGATCCTCTCCCTCGACAGCGCTTCCGGGACAGCGACCGGCACGGTGGATGCACGGACCGGCGGCGGTGACGGCGGATGAAAGTCGCCGACGCGTCGAGTCGGCAACCTGCAGGCGGCGCGCGCCTACTTGCGGCTGTAGGCCACCGACCCACGTTCGACCGACACGTTGCCCTGTACGGCGAGCTTCCAGCGGGGTGCGACCTGATTGCGCTCATCGAGCGCGCTGGGCTGCGTGGACGCGGCGGCGCCGGCTTCCCAACGGCCACCAAGCTGGCAGCGGTCGCCCGCCGCCGCGGCGCGGTCGTCGTCGTGAACGCCGTCGAGGGAGAGCCGGCGAGCAAGAAGGACCGCTCGCTTCTGCGCGTCGCACCGCACCTCGTCCTCGACGGCGCTGCGCTCGCCGCGGAGGCGGTCGGCGCGACCCAGGTCATCATCGCAACCTCGACATACGGGCCAGAGCTGACCGCGGCGATCGGCGAGCGCACCTCGAAGCGCTATGACTCGGTCACCTTTGATGTCGAGCCAGTCGAAGGCGGCTTTGTTGCCGGGGAGGAGACAGCCGTTCTGAGCGCTCTCTCAGGACGCCGAGCAAACCCGACGCTCAAGCCTCCGTTTCCGGCCGAACAGGGCCTCGGCGGTGCACCCACTCTCGTCCAGAATGTCGAGACGCTCGGCCACATCGCGCTGATTGCCCGCTTCGGCTCGGACTGGTTCGGACGCGGAACCGCGCTTGTGACGCTCTCGGGCAGCGTCGCCCAGCCAGGAGTCCATGAGATCCCTGTCGGTGCGACGCTCGCAGAGGTCATCACGCAGAGCGGCGGTACGACAGCTGAGGTCGCCGCCTACCTCGTCGGCGGCTACTTCGGACGGTGGATCCCGGCGGCCGCCGCAACCCAGACGCAGCTGATGCCCGACATCCTCGGCGCCGGCGTGATCGTCGCGCTCCCATCCTCGACGTGCGCGGCCGCCGAATGCGCGCGGGTGGTCCAGTACCTCGCGCATCAGAGCGCCGGGCAATGCGGCCCGTGCCTCCACGGACTTGCAGCGATCTCGGATGCGATGCACGTTGAACAGCGTGGCGACAGCCGTCCCGAGCTCAAACGGCTCGGACGACTTGTCTCCGGGCGCGGCGCCTGCCGGCACCCGGACGGAGTGGTCCGCTTCGTGGACAGCGCGCTCGCCGTGTTCGCCGAGGAGTTCGCGCGTCACGCGAACCACCGCGGATGCGGCAAGCGCCTCCAGGGGATTCTTCAGGTGGGCGCGACGCGATGAAAGGCCGTCGACTGAACGTTTTGGTCGATCCAATCGCATGCGACGGCCACGGTCTCTGCGCCGAGCTGTTCCCCGAGCGCATCGCCCTCGACGACTGGGGGTTCCCCCTGGTCGACCCGACCCCGATTCCGCTGGCACTCAAGGACCACGCTCGCCGGGCGGTGAACGCGTGCCCGAAGCGGGCGGTACAGCTTGTGCGCGCTGGATAGCCAGTAGCCGTGTGCCACACATCAACGGCGTTCGTTTCGTTCGCCGAGGCGCGCGTTAATGCTCGATGTTCATTTGGTCGAACCCACGGCGCCCAGTGTTCGCGCTTCACGCCAGAGGCGGGCCGCCGAGTGGTTACCGCGAGTAGTAGGGATTCCCGTAGAAGGCGCTCCACTCGAAGCCCGGCTTACCAAGTGGGCGGGGGTGGTGCACGAACATCGTGGAGAGCCCGCTTCCGTAGAAGCACGCCTCGAAGCCGATCTCCTTCCCGTACGCGAGCGAACCGACCTCGGCTAGAGCTAGCGATCCGACCATCGATCCCTTCGGTCGGTAGAAGAGACAGCGACCCTGGGCGGTCGTCTCTGTTTTGACCGGCCGCCCTGCCAGGCGCTCCACTTGCTTTATCGACATCCCGAACGTCAGGTTGCTTGTGTTCGCAGCGGAGCGCCCAGCGTGAGCGGTTGACCCTGCACCGGGATTGCTCGCCGACCGTGTCAGTCGCACCAACCCGACGGCGAGCACCGCGACTGCGACAAGGCCGATCACCCCGACGGTAAGCCGCCGCCGATTGCGCGGCCCCATCTCGACGGCGACATCCGTGATCGCGACAAACGCTGCCATCTACACCGGCCTACGCCATTCGGCTGCGGCGGTCGTCCGGATCGCCTTCATCAGATCCATCAAGAGGAAGAGAGCCGAAGAGACCGCGAAACCTTTATCCGGTTAAGGATGGCCTCGGCTGCGCCTGTGCTCGTTAATGCACCCTGAACCAAAGGGTTCGTAGCATCGGGATATGCGGGGTGGTTTGGTCGGAATCGCGTTTGTGGCCGCTCTGGTCTCCGCTGCTGGGGCGTCTCCTGCGGGCAACGCTCCCCTTCGGCTCATCGCAAGACCCGTCGTGCTGGTGAAGCGACCGACGGTCTTGACGATTCGCGCTAGCCATCCGCAGCCGGAGTCGCAGCTGCGACTTCTCCTTATCGCGCCGCGAGCCTCAGTGATGGATGTGGTTGGGGCGGCGACGAATGAACGCCCCACGAAATCGGCAGTCGAGGTCCCCGGTGGCTTCACCACATTTGCGCGTCGGTTCTCCGCAACAGCCTGGAACGCGAGAGTGACCTTTCCGAGTGCCGGGCGCTGGCGCATCGTTGTGCCGGACTGGACGCCCGAGGGCTATACGACGCCTTTTCCCGTGCTCGCGAGCGTCCACGTACGGCCTCGCTAAGTCGCACGCCGCCTGCCCGAGTGTTCGGCAATGACGCCCGAGCGTACGACGCCGTACCCCTCACCAGTTCCTGGGGTTCAGCAACCGGACCCACCATTTCAACAGCCGGTCTGCATTGAAGACGTAGAGAAAGATGACCGTGAGCAGCACCACAAGTGGGGTGGCCCACAGCTTGAGCGCGATGAACGATCCACCGACAAGCAGCCCATATATCGGCGAGAATGGGATCGGGCTGGTCGTGGCTACGCCATGATCTAAGAGTCGTCACTAGCCCTCTATCGGCACCGCGTCGAGAGGTCACAACAGATTGATCTAGGGTGTCAGCGGACGCCTAGAAGCTGGGGTGCGCCAGTGCTCCGGAAGGACGCCTGGGGGAGGCGCGTCCGCGCGGGATGAGGCGGGAAGTGCTCCGGTGTTACTCCGCAGCGCCGAGCGGCGTATGGTTGCGGCATGACTGTCGCGCACGCCGCGGTCGCCGATATTGCCGTCCAACTGGGACCGCGCAACCGGCGACGCCTTACGGCGGGCGGCATCGGCCTCGTTGCGATCACGATTCTCGTACTCGCTGTTGCATTGCTCACGCGCCCCGCAAGTCACTCCGGGTCAGCGTCTCCTGTCGGCGGGCAGATCGGCCACAAGGGCGACTGGCGCTTCTTGGCACACTCCGGACAACTCGCGTTCGGCATGACGACGCACCAGGTTCGCACGCTCGTGGGACCGCCGTCGAAGACGCACGGGAGTTGTTGGGAGTACCAGGAGAACCTGTTTCGCTCCGATCACGGAGTCAACCGCACCTACAACGCCCAAAGCCTCTGCTTCTACGGCGGGAAGTATTCGGTGAACTACCTGGAGATGAACGGGGAGTGGCACGACGACAACGGCGGAGTGATCTCCGAACCGAGTCGTTGATCGCCATTCGAGGGATGTAGCTGGGGCAGTCCGGGGGCTTGTTGCGGACGCCGCTGCCATGCGTGAGTGTTCCGGAATGACGCGCGAGCCCGCGGTAACAGTAGGGCATGCCTTCGAGTGGGCTAGGACGAGTCGCGACGGTCATCCAAGGAGGTTCTCCGATTCAACCGTTTCCGTTCGCGCTCAGCCGTTCTTCTCAGGCGACTCTCACTGCAGTCGCGTTCTCGCTGCTCGCACTCGCGCTCATCCCGGCCGCTACGGCACGACGTGACGCGGCACTGTCGGTTCGCTCCGTGCAGCCATTAACACATGGAAAGCCGCTCGTCTCTGGACGCCTGAACACCGTGCCGGTGACTCATCCTTTCGGCTTCGCGGTTTCGCTTCGGAACGCGCGCGCCGGTCGTGCCGTGCTGGTCAAGCTCACCATTAGATATGAGCGAAATCGGCAGGCACCGCTTGTGTTAAAGACCGGGGCCGCGGCTAGACAGGGCAGCGTCACTGTCAACGACGCACTCCGTGGCGGCGGAATGGTCTTGTTCGCGATACCCGCACGGCTCACGGTGGCCGTGACAGACCGCGTCGCCCACGTGACCGCGACACAGCAGTACGCAGTCATCTTCTCGCTCGGCTAACCCGAGGAGCGGGGCGCCCCGCGCGCGAGGCCCCGCTGCAACGAATCCTTTTTCCCGAGGTGTTGCCTCGGCAGACAAGAAGTGGCAAAAAGTGATCATGGCGAGGGTGGGAGGACGGCGCCCGGCGTGGTGAGAACCTGCTTGATACCGTGCTTGTCGTCGCGGGGCGTGGCGCAGCCTGGTTAGCGCGCTAGTCTGGGGGACTAGAGGTCCCGAGTTCAAATCTCGGCGCCCCGACTTTTCGGTTGATCGAGGGACCTGTCCCAGCCGATGGTTGGTAGTGCGAGACCTCCGGCGCGTCTACATTCGTCTGGTGACACCGGGGGAGCTCACGCGCTGCGCCGCGCTGCTGGCGATGTTCGTTCTCTTCAGCGGCCTCGGCTGGAGATAAACGCCGCGAAAAAGCCGGCCCCCTAGCCGGCTCTCTCGCACGTGACATACCGTCAACGCGGACCCCTACGAGAGTCGCGCTATGTCCCGGATCACGTCCGGGTTTGCCTGCCGGAGAGTGATATCGGCAGCGGATGCATGAGCCTTGAATGGATTCGGCGCGCGAGACGCCCTTCCCTCGCATGAGGGAGCATGAGAGACAACCTCAGCGGGCAAAAACCACGAGTCATGATCGCTCACCAACCACTCAAACGAGATACCGGCGGCACGCTCCGGGTAACACACCTGGAGAGCTACCTCGGCAAGCATGTGGCCGGCTACAGCGTGGCGCGTCGGGCTGAAGACGGCCGGCCTCGTCGAAGTCGACCGGTTCCCAGCAGGCCGCACAGGTAGCTGCGACTCACGAAGCGTTCGCGACGATCCGCGTTCCCGTCGCCTTGAAGCTGCCGTACGCGAGCATCCCGACCGCGAGGCCGAGGCGATGCAAGGACTCGGCGGTGATCTCCGCGCTGACGGAGCCGATCGAGACGCGCACTCTGCTGCCGAGCTCGGTGATGCTCGCGATCGGCGCTGCGATGACGTTCATCGCCGAGTCGTGCGGTCGCTCGGTCGAGACGGTCACGTCCCACGGATAGACCGCGACGACGACGTCGCCGCGCGCCGGCTCCACGGACGCGATCACAGTGCCGTCGGCCAGGCGGACGCGCGTCGTGCCCCCTGCGGTCTCGGCGATCCCGTGCAGCAGGTTCGCGCCCGTGAAGGACGCGACGAACGGATCGGCCGGGCGTGCAACGAGCTCGCGAGGTGACGCGACTTGTCGCAGCGTTCCCTCGACGATCACCCCGACCTTGTCCGCGAGGGCGGCGGCGTCCTCGAAGTCGTGCGTGACGAGTAGCACCGGCAGGCCGAGCCCTGCGAGGAGCTGCTGCAACTCGCCGCGCACCTCGGCCTTGGTATGTGGGTCGAGCGCCGACAACGGTTCGTCGAGCAGCAAGACGTCCGGGTCGCGCGCGAGTGCACGTGCGAGCGCGATGCGCTGGCGCTCGCCTCCCGAGAGCGTGCCCGGCCGCGTGTCGGCGAGGTGCGCGATGCGGAAGCGCTCGAGGTACTCGTCGGCTCGGTGCCGGCGCGGATACTCGACGTTCTGGCGCACCGTCATGTGTGGGAACAGCGCGTAGTCCTGGAAGACGTAGCCGACCTTGCGCTCGTCCGGTGGGAGCGAGACGCCACGCGCGGCGTCGAACCACGTCTCCACGCCGCTCGCGATCCGGCCCCCACGCGGCCGGATGAGCCCTGCGACGGCGCGCAAGAGAGTCGTCTTGCCGGCACCCGACGGCCCGACGAGCGCGACCGTCGAGCCGACCTCGAGGCTCAGCTCGAGAGCGAAAGACCGAAGAGGGACGGAGATCTCATCGAGGACGAGCGCTGCCATGTCAGGCCGATTCTGAGGGTCAGGAGCAGGACGACGCTGATCAGGACGAGTACACCGCTCATCGCGAGCGTCGCGTCGAACGACTGGGCGAATTCCGCATAGATCGCGAGCGGCAGCGTTTGGGTGACGTGTTGCAGGCTGCCCGCGAACATGATCGTCGCTCCGAACTCGCCGAGGCCGCGGGCGAACGAGAGCGCAAGCCCGGCAATGAGCCCGCCGCGGGCGAGCGGCAGGACAACGCGAAAGAACGTGCGCGCCGCGCCGGCTCCGAGGGTGCGCGATGCCGCTGCGAGATTAGGGTCCGTCGCCTCGAAGGCCGCGATCGCCTGCCGGACGTAGAGAGGGCTCGCGACGTACGCGACGGCAACAGTCACCGCGCTCTGTGTGAATGGGAGTGTCACACCGAGGAAGTGCAGCGTCGGTCCAAGGAGGCCGGTGCTTCCGAACGCCGCGAGTAGTCCGATGCCGGCCACGGCTGGCGGCAGGACGAGCGGCAGCTCCACGAACGTGACGGCGAGCGCGTGCCCCGGGAAGCGCGTCGTCGCGAGCAGATACGCGGTCGGCGTGCCGACCAGCAGGATGAGCAACTGCGCGAGCACGCTCGTCCTCACGCTCACGACGAACGCGTCCTTGACGACCGGGTTGGAGAGCTGGTCGACGAGCTTCCCGGGCGACGTGTGCGCGTAGATCGCGACGACGGGAAGGATCAGAAAAGCGAGAGCGAGCGCCGCGAGTGCGACGTAAAACGCCGTGAGGAGCGCCCGCTTCACTTCTGCCCGGCCGGCTTGACGCGCGGCAGGAAGCCGTACGAGAGCAGCTTCGCCTGGCCGGCCTTGCCCAACACGAGGTTGACGAACTTCTGCGCGTCGGCCTTGTCACCGCTCTTCGTGACGACGCAGACGCCGTACTGCACCTTCGGCTGTGCCCAGGCCGGCACCTTCAGCACCTTCACCTTGCCGGGCACCGTCTTCGCGTCCGTCGAGTAGACGAAGCCCGCATCCGCGACGCCGAGTGCCACCTTGGCGAGCACTTCGCGCACGTCGGTCTCCTGGCTGACCACGTTCTTCAGCACCGCCGAGGTGAGATTCATGTTCTTCAACACCTGGAGCGTGTAGCTGCCGACCGGAACGCCGGCTGCCGCGATGTCGAGCTTCACGCCCGGCTTCGTCAGGTCGTAGACGCCGCGGATGCCCGCGGGATTACTCTTCGGCACCACGATGACCAGGGTGTTGCGCGTGAACACGACAGGCTTCGAGCAGAGACCCTTCGCGTACAGCTGATTCGGCAGCGTCATGTTCGCCGAGGCGAACACGTCGGCCGGTGCGCCCTGCGTGATCTGCGCTGCGAGCGTGTTCGAGCCGCCAAAGGAATACTTCTCGCTCTTGTCGATCGCCGGGAAGACGTCGGTGAGCGACGCCGCCGCGTACACGGTGATCTGCGCGCGCGAGGCCGCCGACGCTCGGTGGCTCCACCCGGCGGCAAGCGCCAGGACGAGCAGTGCTCCGAGCCCCGCGAGGATCTTCGTCAACTCTGCACCATCACGTTGGTCGACTTGACGATCGCGGTGATCGCCATTCCGTTCTTCAAGTCGAGCTCTTCGACCGCATCGCGCGTGACGATCGCGGTGAGGCGCATCGGGTCCGACACGACCATCTCGACCTGCGCCATCAGCCCGTCGACCTTAACGTCGGTGACGACCGCCCTGAACCGGTTGCGGGCGCTGATGTGCGCGCCCTCGCCGTCTCCGCGCAGGCGGTCGAGCTCCTCGGCGCTGACGACGCGGCGGTTGCGCGCGTCGCGCTGAACGTGTACACGCCCGGCCTTGTCCCAACGGCGAAGCGTGTCGAGGCTGATGCCGAGTGCGGCGGCCGCTTCGCTTGCGGTGTAGAGCTGCTTCGGCATTCAGGGTCTCAACTTTCGAAGGTGTCGAGGAACGAGGAAACGGTGTCGATCTGCAACGACGCTGCGAACGCGCGGCCGATCACCGGCTTGCCGCCAAGCGCCGCCAGCGCGCCGACGTGCTGCGCCTCGGTGGCTGCGATCTGGCCGATCGGGAGCCGGAGCGCAGGGGTCTGCACGTTTTCGATCGCGCCGAGGTACGCGCCGAGGACAACCGTCTCGATCGAATGCGCGAGAGAGAGGATCGCGTGCTTCGTCGCGAACGATCCCTTCGGATAGCCGAAGTCGATGTCCTCGGAGGTGGCCGGCGTCTGGCCGCTGCCGGCGAGGAGCTGAGCGAGCGAGTTGTCGTGCGCCTTCTCGTCGGCGGCCATCTGCTTGACCACGGCACTCGAGGCAGTGTCGAGCTTGCCGGAGGCGAGCGCCTGCGAAGTGAAGTCCACCTCGAGGAGCTCCGACCCGATCAGCAGCCTCAGGTAGGCCAGGTCCTCGTCGGGGAGGGTCGCGGCAGCGGCCGGCCGCGCGAGCGCGGCGACGCCCGCGCCCGCGGCGACGGCGACACAGGCTCGGCGGACGAGCTCCGCCCGGTCGAACCCGGTTCGCAGGTGCATTGCGGTTGCTCCAGCCACTCCGATCGCTGAACCATACACCCGACGGTTAGGTGGGTTGCCGAGCAATGCCTAGGCAAAGCCACTGCTTCGCTGCACAGTAGACTCCCGGCATGACCGTGCCGGACGTCGCCGGGCTGACCGCGGGAGACCTGATGCTCCGCTCCCCGAAGACGCTCGCCGGGAACGCGAGCGTGGGGGACGCCCGCGCCGTGCTCGCGGACCCCCACGTCCAGATGGTCTTGCTTGCGGACGGCCGGACGTTCCGCGGCGCGCTGACCGAGCTTCCGGATGAGGCCGGCGACGAGGAGCCGGCGCTCTCCTACGCGCACGAGGCCGAGACGATCGGCCCCGACGAGCCTGGTGAGACCGCATTCGCGCGCGCCAACGCCACAGACCATCGCCGCGTGATCGTGCTCGGTGACGACGACGAGCTGCTCGGTCTCGTCTGCCTGAACTCGAAGCGCACCGGCTTCTGCAAGAGCGGGTAGCGTGGGCGCGCCGCGTCCGGCGGCCCACGCAACCTCGCGTCATCCTCAGCCCGCGAACGAGTGGAACGCGCCGAGCGCGTTCGGGAGCTTCGGCGTAAACGGGTGGAACGTGTACGCCTTGCTCGTGTCGAAGCCGGCTTTCCCGGCCGCCGTCTTGTCGATGAACGGCGTCAGCGCAGTCACGGCCTGATTGATGCTCGTCCACTTCAGCGTGCGCTCGTAGCCGTTGTTGTTCGGCGGATCGACGCTCTCGGCTTTGCCGAGGACGCCCGTGATCGCCTCGACCGGTCCGCCGTCGCTCTTCGCGACGCCGGGGCCGACGACGCGGGCGAGCGTACGGTGGTCGCTCTCGATGCCCATGATCCGCGCGGCGGTGACGCGCAGGTCGGCCGTGCTGAAGTTGCGCACGCCGACGAGGTAGGCGGCGATGAAGGCGTCCTCGAGCGTGACGAGCGTGTTCAGCGTCGTCTTCGCGTCCTGGAACATGCCCTTCGGGTAGTAGAACACCGTGTACGGCGACTGCTTCTTCGTCGCACCGGCCTCGAGCAGATAGTGCGACATCTCCTCTTCGCGCGCTGCGACCAGGTAGCCCTTGTCGTCGTTCTCGAGGTTCTTGAAGAACGGCGCCGTGTCGATGATGTTCGAGTACGTGGTGACGGCGAGCGCCTCGGCGATCGCCGCCGCCGAGAGGATCGACACGTCACCTGCGGTGAGCGACGCCGTTTCGCCCTTCAGCGCTGCGAGCGCGCTGCCGGGCAGCAGCGATGCTGCGGCCATACCGGCGCCTGCCACGGCGCCTGTCCGCAGGAACGACGCGCGGCTCGTGCGACGCGCTTCCGCTGCGACCATTTCGAGCTCTTCCATCTCTCGTGCTCCCTCCTTGAACGACCCGTTGACTTGAACGTCGGGAGCCATTCGCCCAGGGCGCACGATCGGTTCGCTCGGAAGGCAACGCGGTTGACGCGCGTGTGCCCCCGATGGACACTCGGAGCATGAGATACGAGATCAAGGGTGAAACGACGCCGATCCTCGAGGTGCAGCTCGCACCCGGAGACGAGGTCGTCGCAGAATCGGGCGAGCTTGCGTGGATGCAGGGCCCCGTCGAGCTGAAGACCGGCAAGAACATCGGGCAGAGCAAGGGCGGGTTCATGGGCGCCGCGAAGCGTGCGCTCTCGGGCGGCACCTTCTTCATGACGAGCTACACCGTGCCGCAGGGAACCGGCGCGGTCACGTTCGCCGCGAAGGCTCCCGGAGAAATTCGCGAGGTCGAGATCGGGGACGGCCGCGAGTACGTCGTCCACCGGCACGGGTTCATCTGCTGCGAGCCCGGCGTCGAGCTGAACGTGCACATGCAGCAGAAGCTCGGCGCGGGGATCTTCGGCGGCGCAGGCTTCATCCTGCAGCGGCTCTCCGGGCGCGGGAAGGCGTTCGTCGAGATGCACGGAGACGTCGTCGAGTCCGAGCTTGCGCCGGGCGACGTCCTGCGCGTTCATCCGGGTCATGTCGCGATGTTCGAGTCGAACGTCCCACTCGAGCTGACGACGGTGCCGGGCATCCGCAACAAGCTCTTCGGAGGCGACGGGCTGTTCCTCGCCCAGCTCCGCGGGCCGGGGAAGGTCTGGCTGCAGTCGATCACGCTCCCGGCGCTGGCCCACGCGCTCCAGCCCTACATCGTCACCGAGACCGCGACCGAGGGCGGCGCGATCGCCGGCGCCGCGGGGATCCTCGGTGCGCTCACGAAGGGAACGTAGAGCCACTCTCACAGACGTTTCACAGCATTCCCGCCGCCGCCCTCAGGAGAATCACAGCGACCGGAGGCACGGTGGCGGCATGACACACACTCGACCGACCCACGAAGCGCGCATCCTCGTCGTCGACGATGAGCCGTCGATCGTCGACGCCGTTGCGACCGCGCTTCGCTACGAGGGGTACGAGGTTGAGGAGGCAGGCAACGGCCGCGACGCGATCGCGGCCGTCGCGCGCGAGGAGCCGGATCTCGTCGTCCTCGACTGGATGCTCCCGGACATTCCCGGCATCGAGGTCGGCAGGCGGCTTCGCGAACGCGGCTTCGCGACGGCGATCCTGTTCCTGACCGCGAAGGACGCCGTCGAGGACAAGGTCGAGGCGCTGCGCGCAGGCGGCGACGACTACGTCACCAAGCCGTTCTCGCTCGCCGAGATCGTCGCTCGTATCGAGGCGGTCCTTCGCCGCACCAACGGCGACCTACCGGGCGATGTGCTCCGTTTCGCCGACATCGTCCTCGACGAGACACGCCATGAGGTCTTCCGCGGCGGCACCGCGATCGAGCTGACGGCCACGGAGTTCAACCTGCTCCGCTACTTCATGCTCAATCCGCGGCGCGTGCTGTCGAAGGCGCAGATCCTGCAGAACGTCTGGCACTACGACTTCGGCGGCAGCCGCAACGTCGTCGAGACCTACGTCAGCTATCTCCGCCGCAAGCTCGACGCCGCGGGGCCGCCTCTCATCCGCACGATCCGCCAGGCGGGGTACATGCTGGAAGCAGAACGGGAGTAGCCGATCAGGCAGCTCTCGCTCCGCGCGCGGCTCATCCTCGGCGTGATCGCACTCGCGGTCGCGGGCCTCGCCGTGGCCGACGTCCTCACGTACACCTCGCTGCGCAGCTTTCTCGTCGCGCGCACGGATGACTCCCTCGACGCTGCGCACATCGCCGCTGAAGGAGCGCTGCGCGAGCCACAACACGGCGCTCCCGGCGACGGCGGGCCCCCGTCCGACGGCGCGCCCGAAATCGACCGCTTGAAAAGCGCCGTACCCGGTCTCTTCGTGCAGTTGCGGCGCGCTGACGGAACCATCGTCGGGGGCGGGGGAGCCCCGCAGTTCTCGGGCTCGAAGGCGGCTCCGCCGCCGAGGCTCCCGAAGCACATCGCGCTGCGTGCACGGGTCGGCGACGACCGCGTCAGCTACTTCACGGTGGCGGCCGCGACGGGCGGTGGGCGGTACCGCGTGCGCGCGTCTGCCGACCCGGGAAGCGGAAACCTGATCCTGATCGTCGCGACGTCGCTCTCGAGCGTCGACGACACGCTCCATCGCCTCGTCCTCGTCGAGCTGCTCGTAACGCTCGCGGTGCTCGGCGGGATCGCACTGCTGGGTCTCTGGGTGATCAGGGTCGGCCTGCGCCCGCTGACGGAGATCGGTGCGACCGCGGCGACGATCGCGGCGGGTGATCTGTCGCACCGCGTTGCGCGCGCAGACGAGCGCACGGAGGTCGGTCGCCTTGGGCTTGCGCTCAACGCGATGCTCGCGCAGATCGAGACCGCATTCAAGGCACGTGAGGCCTCCGAGCACAAGCTGCGCCGCTTCGTCGCCGATGCTTCCCACGAGCTCCGCACGCCGCTCACCGCCGTGCGCGCGTACGCGGAGCTGTTCACGCGCGGCGCCGCAGAGCGGCCGGAGGACCTCGAGCGCTCGATGGCCGGCATCTCGCGCGAGTCGAAGCGGATGAGCCTCCTCGTCGAGGACCTGCTCCTACTCGCAAGGCTCGACGAAGGCCGGCCGCTCGAACGGCGGCGGGTTGCGTTGCACGATGTCGTCGCCGAGGCCGTCGACACCGCGCGCATGCTGGAGCCTGCACGCAGCATCGCCTGCACGCTCGACGAGGCCACGGTGCTCGGCGACCGCGAACGGCTGCGCCAGGTCGTCGACAACTTGCTTGCGAATGTGCGCGCGCATGCGAGCGCGGACGCTGTCGTCGACGTGACACTCGAACGCGACGACGGCATCGCGCGCCTGTCGGTCGCCGACAGCGGTCCCGGGCTCACACCGGAGCAGGCCGAGCACGTCTTCGAGCGCTTCTACCGGGCCGATCCGTCGCGTGCTCGAACTGCCGGTGGCGCAGGGCTCGGGCTCTCGATCGTGGCGGCTGTGGTCGCCGCCCACGGCGGACGGGCATCGGCTACTGCGGGAAGCGGGGCGACGTTCACGATCGAGCTCCCGATCGCTCACAGCAAGCCCACAGCGTCCGCTTAGTCACGCCGTAGTGGCGGCGGCGACGCTCCGTGCATGACCACGCCATGCACTCATCACCGCGATCCGGCGCAGGCTCGTGCACGTGCTCCTCGCCGGTCACACACGCGCGGCGCTGCTCGGCCCAGACCGCGCGATCACGCTCGCCGCCTTCGAGAAGCTCGTCGCCGAGCACGAGATCCACTACTCCGTCGCCGGCGGAGGCTTCGGCGGGACGACGGTCTACGACCTGACGTCACGCGCAGGCTGAGCTGGCCAAAAGGAGCGGCGGCGGCGACCCTGGGGAGAGATAGGGCCGTCCGCCGCCTGAACGCCCAAAGCCTGCGGCTCGCGGACGTCTGCGCCCAAGATTCGCGGCGCCACCCGCTCACCCTTCCGGCGGAGGGGGCCTTGTGCCAACTTGGCACTAGGCGAAGGTCGCGCGCGGATAGGCCGGTCGGCCCCTTGTCGCCGTCCTTGCGGTCCCGGATGATCGGCGTGACCCCCCGTCATGCGGCGACTTCTCATCTGCCTGGTGCTCGCACTCGCGTTGCCCGCGACGGCCGCCGCGCGCGGCCCGGTGTCCGCCTTCTACTACCCGTGGTACGGCACGACAGCCCTGGACGGTGCGTACGAGCACTGGAGCCAGGACGACCACTCGCCGCCCGACAACATCGCGTCCTCGTACTACCCGGCGATCGGCGTGTACTCGTCCTCCGACCGGCTCGTGGTCGGCGAGCAGATGCAGGAGATCCACGACGCAGGCATCGACCAGATCGCCGTCTCCTGGTGGGGGCGAGGCTCGCCCGAGGACGAGCGCATGCCGCTCGTCGTCGGCGCGGCGCGCTCCGACGGAATCGATGTCGCGGCCCATCTCGAGCCGTATGCCGGACGAACCGTCGCCGACGTCGTCTCGGACATCGGCTACCTCGAGAGCACGTACGGCATCCGCACGTTCTATGTCTACCGCGCGCTCGACCTCCCGGTCGCGCAATGGGCCGTCGCCACCGCGCAGTTGCATGCAGCGGGGCACGTGACGCTCTATGCGCAGACGGCGATGGTCGGCGCGGCGGTGGCCGCGGGCTTCGACGGCGTCTACACCTACGACATCGTCTCGTACCCCGGGTCGATGTTCCGCCGGCTGTGCGCCGAGGCGCATCGCAAGCATCTGTTGTGCGCGCCGTCCGTCGGCCCGGGCTACGACGCACAGCGTGGCGACGGTGATCCGCGCGTCAAGCCGCGACGGCACGGCCAGACCTACGACTCGATGTGGCAGGCGGCGATCGCGAGCGGCGCGGACGAGGTGACGATCACGTCCTTCAACGAATGGCACGAGGGAACGCAGATCGAGCCGGCGCGCCCGGCGCGCCTGGGTGCGTACCGCTACCTCTCGTACGACGGTGCATGGGGCCTGCACGGCGTGCAGGCGGAAGATGCATATCTGACGCGGACGCGCTACTGGTCGGACGTCTTCCACAGCACATCACCGGTACAGCTGAAGACCAAGGCTTCGTAGACCGACGCCTCGTCGACGCCGCGGAGCTGGGGATGCGCCAGGTCGACTTCCGCGTCCGGCCACACCTCGAGACCGAGCGCCGCCGCTCCCTCGTCGGAGCCGATCGCAAGCAGCGTGTCGATCGAGACGACACCGCGCTTCCCCGTCTGGCGTCGTCCGATTCCCTCCAGCTCGCGCAGCTCTTCGAGCGGGTCGATGCGCACGTTCGAGTCGCTGCCGATGCACATCCCGATGCTGCGGTGGCACACGCGGGCAACAGGCAGGAAGCCGTCGCCGAGGCTCGCCTCCGTCGTCGGGCAGACGCAGATGCGCGCGCCGGCCTCGGCCAGGAGGTCGAGCTCCGCGCCGTCGGCGTGCGTCGCATGCACGACAGTTGTCTGCGGCCCGAGGCAGCCTTGGCGGGCGAGAAGCTCGATCGGGCGCAGCCCGTACTCCGCGAGGCACTCCTCGATCTCGCGCGGCTGCTCGTCCGCGTGCACGTGCAGCGGCAGGCAGTGCTCGCCGGCGTACGCGCCGAGCTCGCGCAGCGCGTCGGCCGGGCACGCGCGGACGGAGTGGGGGGCGATGCCGACGGCGATCCCCTCGCCGCGCAGCGTCTCGACGTCGGCGAGATACGCCGCGACCGACTCCTGGCGGAAGCGCGGGATCCCGCCGCGCAGGTAGCAGGCGTAGAGGCACACGAACGCGATTCCCGCCTCGGTTGCGGCCGCGGCGGCCGCGCGTCCTTCGTCGAGCCCGAGGTAGTGGAACTCTCCGACGGCTGTGAAGCCGTTCCGGCGCAGCTCCCGGTACACCGCCGTGTACTCGTCCCGGATCTCTGCCACGGTCAGAGAAGCGGCCAGCTCGATCATCCCGTCGCGCCAGGCCCAGAAGTCGCCGCCGCGGTCGCGGCCGCGCAGGGCGCGCTGAAAAGCGTGGGAGTGGGCGTCGACAAAGCCGGGGATCTTCATTTCGCCCATATCCTGTCAGCGTGCGGGCTCGGATCCCGAATGCTCTGACGATCGCGCGGATCGTGCTGATCCCGGTCTACGTCGCGCTGATCACGACGTGCGACGGCGGACGTTCGTGGCCGGCAGCCATCATCTTCGGAGCAGCGGGTATCACCGACCAGGTGGACGGCTTTCTCGCACGCCGCTGGCACGTCGAGTCGCGCTTCGGCACGATCGCCGACCCGCTCGCCGACCGGCTGATGATCGACGCCGCCGTCATCCTCCTGCTCCACGCCGGCCGGCTGCCCTGGGCGGCGCTCCTGATCCCGGCGAGGGACCTCGTCGCGCTCGTGGGCACCCCGGTCGTGATGGGCCGCGGGTACGAGTTCCAGGTGAACCTCGTCGGCAAGGCGGCGACCTGGCTGCTCTATGCGGCGCTCGGGTTCGTGATGGTCACGCACAAAAGCACCGACTGGCCGCTGTGGCTCCTCTGGGCCGGGCTCGCGCTCGCGCTCGTCGCGCTCGCCGAGTACGCGGTCAAGGCCAAGCGGGAGGCGTTCGCGTGAAGGCTGTGGTGATGGCGGGTGGGGAAGGGACGAGGCTGCGGCCGTTGACCTCGAACCAGCCGAAGCCGATGGTGCCGATCGTCGGCAAGCCGTGCATGGAGCACATCCTCGAGCTCCTGCGGACGCACGGTCTCACCGACGTGATCGTCACGGTCGCGTTCCTGCCGCAGGCGATTCGCTCCTACTTCGGAGACGGCACCTCGCTCGGCGTCGATATCCAGTATTCGGTCGAGGAGAGCCCGCTCGGCACCGCCGGCTCGGTCCGGCTCGCGAGCGACGCCCTCGACGAGACGTTTCTCGTCATCTCCGGCGACGCGCTCTGCGACATCGACCTGAAGGAGATCGTCCAGTTCCACAAGCAGAAGGGCGCTGCGGTGACGATCGGCTTGAAGTCGGTCGAGAACCCGCTCGAGTTCGGGATCGTCGTCACCGACGAGGACGGGAAGGTCGAGCGCTTCCTCGAGAAGCCCTCGTGGGGGCAGGTGTTCTCGGACACGATCAACACGGGCATCTACGTCCTCGAGCCGGAGGTGCTCCGCCATGTGCCCACCGACCGGCCGTACGACTTCTCGAAGGAGCTCTTCCCGCTGCTCCTCGAAATGGGCCGGCCGATCTACGGGTGCGTGTGCGAGGGCTACTGGCAGGACATCGGGAATCTCGACCAGTACCGGCAGGCGAACTTCGACGCACTCGACGAGAAAGTGCGCCTGAACGTGCCGGGACTGAAGATCCGCGGCGACGTCTGGATCGGCGAGGGCGTCGAGATCGACGACGTCGAAGGCGTGGAGGGACCGGCGTTCATCGGCAACTACGCGCGTGTTTCGCCCGAGGCCTCGGTGGGCCCGTACACCGTGCTCGGCGCGGGCACGACGCTGCGCGAGCGCGGCCGCATCGCGCGTTCCGTCTTCGACGCGTCGTGCTACGTCGGTCGCAGCGCCGTCGTCGAAGGCGCGATCGTCGGCCGCAACTGCGACATCCGTCCGCACGCTCGCATCCACGAGGGCGTTGCGATCGGCGACCAGGTGACGATCGGCGACCAGTCGGTCGTCTATCCCGGCGTGCGGATCTACCCGTACAAGGAGGTCGACTACGGCGCGCAGATCCACGAGAGCCTGATCTGGGAGTCGCGCGGAACGACGCGCGTCTTTGCGCAGGACGGAGTCGTCGGGCTCGTCAACGTCGACCTCACCCCGGAGATGGCGCTGAGGTTCGGGGCGGCGCTCGGCACCGCGCTCAAGCGCGGCGCGCGTGTCGTTGCGAGCCGTGAGAGCGCCCCCGCATACCGGATGAT
>Ga0070741_10005506_pt1 | contig 28074 bp, 18 predicted proteins | sample Coa_R1_4_FD_66440 | JGI IMG/M metagenome (GOLD analysis project Ga0070741, IMG submission 66440) | Surface soil microbial communities from Centralia Pennsylvania, which are recovering from an underground coalmine fire - Coalmine... | ecosystem: Environmental > Terrestrial > Soil > Unclassified ...
CTGCCGAAAAGGCCTCGACCGGTTGGTGCCCCCATTTCGCGGTTGGCCGGTACTCTTTCAATCGACCCTTTGCTTCTTTGCTGAGATACACGCCGAACTTATCTGAGCGAGAACCAAGAATTCGCCCGAGGGAATCAGTTTCACGTTCGATTCGATAGCAAAATGTGTCCTTTGACCCATTACCAATCACGTAATTATCAATGGTTAAAGTGCGTATCCTGGAAATCGAATAATCGGATACGAATTTGCTGCGCAACGCTTCGCCAATTTTCAATCTGTCTTTATTCATCTTTGCAAGCGTCGGCAAGAGTTTCTCTATTTGTTTGGCCATTTCAGGTCGATTCATAATCTCAGATCCTCAAACGATGGTGATTATCGCTATAGAGAAACTTTCGTGGGGCAATCTCGCAATTCGGATTGCCGCTGCCATTAGGCGAAGCAGCACATTATTTTATCGCCGTCGGAAAGCTGGACCCGGATAAATTCGGCTATGTCCGGTGAGGTCCCCTTTATAAACACAACCATCCTGGCCTTTTGGGTGAAGCCGATGTTTACTGATTCGAGTAACTTGTCAGCATCCTGGCGAACCATTTTTATATAGTCATTAAGAGCCTTGTATTTATCCGTTCCTCGGGATTGCTTCAACGGATTACGTGAGTACATCAACTCTATCCCAAACAAAACGGCCGCTCCGTTTTCCATGGACCACGTTAGGGCTTCTTGCCTGAAGACATCATAATGTTGTGCCTTTATCACCTGGTATGAATGGCTGCGTATGAAATCAGGATTCAGGACTACCAGGTCATAATGACCCCGCTTATACTTATTACCCTTTTCCTTTCTTTCGTCATCGGACATTACTTGAAAATTAGCGCCAGCCATGTCGCAACGAAATGGTGTCGGGTATTCCGTATGTAAAAGCGTATGCCTACAGCCATCCTTGTCGAATATTTCAAGTGGACCTAAATGGGAGTGCAATAGGCAATAGAGCGAGCAGACTAGATCATTCTCTGTGTAAAACAGCGTTGGGCTCGCAACAAATGTCTCACTAAGTTTTTCGACCGCGTCGTCTGTTGTCTTGATAATATCTTCTGGGGTCATTTCTTATCCGATCAATCTTTGAGTCGAGTTTACGGCTTGGCCATGGTCGGTTCAGACTTCGACGTTCGACTCGTGGGCTTATCGTATTTTGTGTATGCGGTCAATCCAAGTATGGTTTCAACTTGCCCTGCTGCTCGCATCACCTGGTAAATGTCAATGTGATCAACTGTCGTGTTGTTGGTCACGTAATTCGATAGATATGTTTCGGATTTTGAGGCCACTCCGTTGCGAGCGCAAACAAGGTAGGCCACTGATTCGGCTTCCAGTTCCTGCTGTGCATGCGTCAATGACGCACGCAGAGGCACATTGAGTTTTTTGTCCGCATCTAAATGTCCCAGGAATAGGTGACCCAACTCATGTGTCAACGTCGCGAATTGAACGGCAGGAGCGTGGTGCTTATTGATGAACATCCGATAATATGTAGCTTCCTTATCGTTAGCGGCCCGTTGTATAACTTGGATGGAACCGGCCTTTTGGTCGCCCGCATTGAGATCACTCCAATCGATGCTTTTCTTGTTCAGGAGCGGCCTGAATGACGACAGGCGTGCTTCGTCCATAGAACCACGGGCAACGAATGGCCTCACATCTTCTGGAAGGTCTTTTCCTTCGGTATCCATCACATCGTATACAAGAGCAACAGGGCCGAACGGCCAAAGTATCAGTAGCGGGCGAGCGTATTCCTTAATTGTGCGGCCAAAGCGGTCACGCCAGTCTCTCGCTGAAGCGGCGTAGCTCAATCCGGGCTTTTGCATTTGCAAGAGCATTGCATTGAATGGTGCAAAGTTACGCATTCGGATTACGAAGTCGAGTAAGTCCTTGTAGTCCTGGCTTTGGGTATAGAGTCGCGAGTCAGTGAGGAGTTGGTCAAGTAGAGACCGGGCGTCTTCCGTTTCAAACAGCTCTGGCTGTGCATACTCGGCTTGCATAATACTGTCGTTTGCGTTCTCCGATTCAGTGACAGCTAACGGCTGTGATAATTATCGCTTCTAGTCTGACTCTTACTCACTCAGCAAAGAACTCAGGGGTTTTCTCAACTGTTAATCCAATTCTGCGACCCAGTAACAATCCTTCGGGCTTTAAGGCATTTAAGCGAAGCTTCAAATATTTGAGAGTGTGTAATTCCTTTGGTGGAGGAGTCGTAGTCGTAACAATGTATTGAAAAGGACAATTGTCTCCTGTGCCAAAATGCTCCGCTAAAGATGCCACAAAACGAATAAAACTGTGGTAACAACTCAGCCCAAGGTCGGCCTCTCTGGGACTATCGTGAAGAAGGAAGCCGGGCAGATGTGAAGATTTTGAAAAAGAGTTGTATACAAGACAGGAAATATCTGCCAGTAGAATTGACAGTGTATCCACCGCCTCCCCACTCATTAAAGGTCCATGCACGATGCTGAATGTGAGCCCCCGATTATTTAAACTAACCGAACCGTCGTATTCGTCCTCTTTTAGAACTTCTTTTACTGAACGCGAGAATATCCGCGATAACTTAGACCTTGCATCCGCATGTTGTCTCAAAAGAAGATTCAATTTGGACTTCGCCGCGTCAATTCTTTTGGCTGTTTCCTCGATTTCAAGTTGACAATCATCAATTTCCTTCACTTCTCCCGGCTTTGTGTGACGAGCGCTCCACACTTCAAGTTCACTTCCTGCATTCCGTAACGCGCGCAATTTATCTCGTTTATTATCAGCGTTAGCCGAAATTTCCTTTCGTTTGGCCCGAAGGATTTCCCGTTCTTGATTGAGTCTCGCAATTTCTCTATTGAGCTCATTTCGCTCAATCAGAATTCCACGTTGCGTTTCATCTCGTCTCGCTTCGGCTTGCTTCTTAAGCTCTATATCTTTGAGTTGCGCAACCCTAAGGTTTTCCTGTCGTGCCTTGACATAATCGCAGTCCTGATACAACACACCTCCAAGGTAACAGCGTAGGTGGCTGCTCTCGTGATAGCGATCGAACTCTTTTTGACGCTGTGCCATAGTGTCGGTTTCACGAACCGCGCTGTCGTCGAACTTAAATAGGTCCGCTGATCTCTTCAGTCGGCTGTTGCACTCATTTATCTGAGCACCAACCTCGTCGATCTGATTTTGGAGCTTGTCAGATTCGGCTACGAGAGCAGCAATGTCATTCTCAATCTGCTGCTTTGCAACTATGCTGAGTCTGTGGAGATCTGGCATCAACTTGTCCCAATAAAACGGCAATATCTCTATGTCAGGTTCGTTCGGCAGGGTTGAGCGGAGAAGCCCACGAAGCATTTTTTCATAATGAGTCATCTGAATCTGCGGTTCACGCTTAAGCTCATCGAGTCGGTTCGTCAATTTCGTATGGTGCTCGACCTGCGTTGCAAGATCCTCTTCACTTTTTAGTTCATCGGGTAATAGGAGACCAAGCAGGCACCGCATTACAAAAAGAGGATCGGTGCTGGGGAAACGGAAATTGGGCCAGTCCGATTCGCTCTTATGCGATCGCCACTCATGATTATTTTGAAAGCGTGCCTCTTGATCCCGCGTGCACCAAGCAAGTAAGTGTCCCCATTCAATAGGTTTTCCTGTGCTCACGATGGTATTAGCCTGTAAATTATCCAGCAGCGCATCGAGCCCTAATTCTCGCGCGTAGTTCTCCAAATAGACTGGATGCTTTCGGTCGATTATCAGTTCTTCAATAGTCGCATCTTGCTTGACATAGGAATTCCTGCCATTACCAATAGGGCGGATAACAGCCCAGAGTTGCTGTCGAACAAACAGTTCCGCTGCGACATAGCCTCCAGGCAGGCTCTGTCGGATTAACTCCATATTAGTCTTCGTTCCGTAAGTTTTTTCGCCAAGCGTATAACGAAGCAAACGACAGAAGGTGGTTTTGCCAGCGCTGTGACCTGCTATCTTCGCAGTTGAGTCATCTTCGGATTCCTGCGCCCATATTATGTTGAGCCCTCTGACCAAAGGAATATCTCGGATAATTACAGGTTTAGGATTGATTTGCTCGAGAATCAGGAGGCGGCGAACCCAAACATCAGGCTCGGTTCGAACTGGCTGAGTGTTTAATTGTGAATAAATGTCCATTTCCTTCACCGAATTAGGCCGCAAATCCATAATCCATTCGGCTCTTGTCCGAATATTGAATGTAGGACTGTTGTTCTGCTGTTGCAGCCGTGATGTCGTTTCGGAGTTCGCGTAGTCGATTAAGCGCCTGAAGAACAATAGGTACAAGATTATCCATTCCTTGGGGCAACGATTTCTTAACCGTCGCAAAATCGGCCGCGACAGTAATGTGTTGCGCGGGAATCGTGTGATCGACACTTATCGCTCCACGCTGCTCTAAATAATCTCTCGCATCCCTCCAGCGGATCGAGTCGTTATCCTTAATAGATAGTTCACTAGAAATGGTACCTAATACAGCATCGAACTCGCTTTGACTTTCAGGCGGCAGGAAAGCCCTGCACCATTCCGGATGCGAAGCCAATAGTACCGCATCTAAATGATCCAAGCTTGGTATTTCGGGAAAGCGTTCGACAACTGAAAGCGCGACGGCGCATATTGCGTTATCTGTGTCCGTAGCTGGATAGGAGTGAATTGCGAATAAATCATCAACGGGAACTGCCGCATCGCCGCGCGTCTTCTTTCTTATCACTTTGGGCTTCTTCGCTTTTGTAGCCGCGACAGCCTCCGCTTGGACTCGTTCATGATTTAACTTCAAAAGGTGACGTAAAATGTCTTTGCGAGCTTTCGAACTTATCGTGTAACGGACTCGATCATCTTCCGGCAACGTCTCAACTTCGTGGAAACCATGTTCTAGATCTATGTTCTGCCACTCATACGCGTCGCGGATGGCACAATCGAGATCGTGATGGAGTCGACGCATCTCAATCAATCCTCTGTATCCCTGTTCGGCTTCATTTTCGGATTTTTTGCTCACCTTGGCGACCTGAGGCGGTGAGAGATCAGGGGCATGGAAAAGATTGTAGATGTCTGTTAGTCCCAGCCAAAGCAATAGCATTAAAGACCGGCGGTGTTCGTGGTAACGTTCTCCAATAGCCGCGAGTTCCGGATTCTCATCCTGCCAAAGGCCTTCCGGGAAAGCGAAGGTGTCGAAGCATTTTGAAGGGGAGTACCGAAGCCGAGTTTCAAGTGCTCCGCTATGTTTTCGCGCCCAAATCTCGTGCAGCGTTGACTGCACTACCGCATACAGGTCCCAACGGTCGGTAGTGAGGACGTAAAGCGAGTCAGTGAACACATAGGTTGTAGGCGCAGAGGAGAAGTTGAGATACTTTGTAGTTCGGGCCGCGACAAAGCAGCGTGACAGGGGACGAATTGCTGAGTACAGTTCATTCCGAGGGCGCAAAAACCGCCACCAAAACTCCTTGCCTCCGAGGTCCTTTTGTTTCATCCGTTCAGGCCTAACCTTCTCTTCGATAATCTCAAAGGGTCCCGAATATGTTCGTGCCTGTGGTTCGTCCCAGTCTTGGAAATTAATAATAAAACGTCCTGGCAGTTGGTCAGGACCATTATTTATATCCTCTTTGCCGCGCGGGGACGGAAAGATCACTTCTCGATTGCGAGGATCTGCGTTGATCAGGCGCGCAGCTTCTTCATTCGTCAGGAGAAAACCGTCACCTAAAGCAATGGATCCTTGTAGTACCTTTCCTGCGTTTTCTGATAGGTCGACCGGTTTACCTTCATCGGCATAATCTTCAAAGAAAGCGTTTATGAATGGTACTTCTCGACCGTCGAGCGAACGATTTGCCGTCCATAGACCTTTGTAGAGCGCAACCAGCGATACAACCAGGTTCGCCCGTCCTGGCCACTTTATGCCGCGTACAGCCATATTGATTGAGCCGCCCTGAGCCAGAACTTGTTCCAGTCCGTCCTCTCTGATGTCACCATCCCTGATCGAATTGGTCGTAATGAACGCTGTATACCCATTCGGTTTGAGTAGATTAAAAATCCTTCGCACAAAGAAGACAACAAGGTCGCTTAACCCTGCAGGCGCATATTCCCACTTCAGATAACTACAAAATGCATGTCCGTATGTGCCGCTCAAAGACTGCCCACCAAGGTAAGGTGGATTACCAAGAACGCAATCGAAACCGCCTCTCGCTATAATATCTGGAAACTCAAGGAACCAATGAAAGAACCGCTTTTTATGTGCAGTCGACCACGCCATTGCTGTCGCCGGCCCTTTTGGCATCTGTGCGCCTTTCCAATAGCTTCGAAATTGCTCATCTGCGATAAGATTGCGCTCGTTCTCAGGAGTCTTGGGATTGTAAAACTGCGCGATTGGAATCGCCGCGATTTGATTGAGAAGCCAAGCGTCTGGGCCTTCAGCAAATTCGGCAAAGCGTCTTTTCTTCTCCTCGATTTCAGCCGGTGTGCGTTCGGGTAATGCCGACAGTTTGTTCCACTGAACCAGGATAGCGTCGAACTGTTGGCGAATGACGGGCGTCAAGCTTAGCTGACCGACATGATAGTCGCCCCTCTCCGATTTATTCTTCCTCCGCCACTCTGCCGCTATTTCCTTGTCGTCGCCGTCAAGAGTAGCGAAAGCTTCCTCTGGCACGCCTCTGTCAACGTCCTCTCTATGTACATAGCCAACAATAGCATTCCCGCATTTGATGTGATGGTCGAGGAAGTTTAGTGGTTGGCCAGGAATATGAGCCTCAAGCCAAAGGGCTACTTTACAGAGCTCTGCCGCTAAAGGATTAATGTCCACACCGTAAATACAGTTTCTAATAACGTCTCGCAACGCTGCGCGATATGCAGTAGGTGAAGGTTGTTCCTCCTTAGTGCGGACAATGGCGAGCTCGGTTGCAATTCGTCGAGCCGCAGCTAAAAGGATGTGGCCGGAGCCGCAGGCGATATCTGCGACGCGCAGGTCGAGCAGAGCCGATTCGGGTTTTGCGGCCTTTAGGCGATCAGCAATAAGATAGTCAAGAGAATATCTAATGAGCGGCTGGACCAAGTCGTCAGGGGTGTAATGGCTTTGCGTATCGTCGGAACCTGGATCTAACATTAAATACCATTTTCCGGCGTCCTGTTGAAATGATGGTTGGTACTTGAGCAATCCCTCGTACACCGATCCGAACTCCTCCACGTTTAAGGCTGCATAATTGACGCGGATCGTCTGACGATTTTCCCGATGTTCGTAGACATTCAGGGAGCGAAGACACCTCAGGATTACGTCATTCCCCAGTTGACAGCGTGAAAACGGTCCGATGCCGTCATAACCAAACAAGTCGCCCGCGAGCGGAGAAAGCCCAAGCTTTTCGCCCAGGCCGTCCGCTTCGAAAAGGCGAAAGGTGGCAAGCAATCCAAGCCAAAGGTCATTCCTGCGATGGTCGGCTAGGTATCGTTTCTCTGAAAGAAGCCGCAAACGATGCACGCTGTAATAGTTTCGATAAATATCCCGATGAGCGGCCTTTGCGTCAGCAGGAAAGACCAGATCACGTTCTTCGATGACCATTAGGAACAACAGACGATAGATAAGACGTAGAAGATTTTTATAATAATCTTCGGGCTTCAGCGTGCCGCTGGCAACAATCTTTCGAAGTTCGTCGTTTGCCGGATGAGATAGAAAAGCATCTCCAAAATCTCGAATTGCCTGCTCGACGGCGCTGCTGAGTCCGGCACGTATGCGGGCGCCCGAATCAAGAGAATCCTGATGATAGCGTTCGATCCAACTCTCGCTGGCAGCATCGAGTGCAACCGGTAGACGGGATGCGTGCAGCAGGCGATAGAGAATCGCAAAGTCGGCAAAGAGTCCGTCGGTAAAAATGCGGTCCAGATCGAATTCAGCGTAGCTAAGCTTTATCAAGCGCGAGCTGTCGCGGAGAAGACGCAATACCCGACCATTGGTTACAAGCCCGAAGAGTTGATCTGTAAGGTTTATATATTCCTGAACGACCGCGTGCGCGGACATCCGCACGTTTGAGCGTTCGGGTTTGCGGTCAAGTCCAGCTATTTCACGGTAGCCGATGATGTGAACTGGCGTCTGGGCCCGGTTCGAAACTCGATGCGAGATGCTGTAAACCTTGCCATTTAATTCAATGCCTCGCGCCTCGTATTCGAGTTGATAACCGAGCAGCCCCAGAAGCGGTATGATCCATTGTTGACGAGTTTCTGTGGTGGCCGGCGAATCTGGTTTCAGCGTTTCGAGTTTTCGCCGGAAGATGCGCCAGTAATCCTGAGCATCCGCCCAAACGCGAGCAATCTCGTCTTTCACCTTTGTCGATGTATCTAATCCGAAATCACCTGTCTTCTGGCCGGGTAGATCATCAATTCGATCAAAAATGTCTGGCGATAGAATTGCGCCCTCAATTCGAATGCTGGGATAATTCATGTCGCGACCTCCGGCAACAGAACGTAAACCCCAAGGAGATCCATCGGAAGGACAGGATAAACGACCTGAAAACGCTGTTTGTCCATCAGCGAGCTAAACCGTTCGTGGGCTGCCACGAGACGTTTCGATTGCTCTTCCGCAATTACGCTGAATTCGGCGTTCAGAGAAGTCAGTAATCTCAATTCGTTTTCGAGAAAGCTTGCGCGCGCCTGCGGCGAAAGTTCGCTCGATGCCCGTGCTGTGTCCAGCAGATTCTTAGCTTCGACGTGCTCAAGATATTCTTTGTCGTTAGGTGTACCTCGCCAGCCCCACAGGAGCATCTCTTCAGCGACGATCTGATGACCGCCTTTACTCTGCTCAATCACATTGCGGCAGCGAAAGAGCAGCAAGGTTGTTTTCCTAGTAACTCGAAGGGTTCGGATTACGGCAGCCCGTGCGGCTCGCTTACCTTGTCGAGCGAGCGTATTAGCCATTACAAGTTGGCACAGTTGTTCGACAAAAGGACTGTTTCGCCCAAGATAGTGATAGGATTCGGGAGTTGGCGACTCGAAGCTGATCTTCACTATGGGGCCCACGGGGATGAGATCTAATAGCTGTTCCGGTAGGTTCCCGGTCACAATGCTGTAGCCCTCTCGCTCCCTGGCTACCTGTACGCCAAAGAGGTTCGAGAGTGATATCGTGACAAAGTCCCGGACTGCATTCGGATCGCCTATCGCCTCATCGACAGCTCGTAGGTCTTCCTCTATCTCGTGTGCCTTAATCGCGTTTTGGGCGAAGATACTTTGGGACACCTTTTCCCGTTCTGCTGCCTCATCAATCTTCCTGGTTACCTTCGCCTTCGCGGAAGCGGCCTCCCCGAATTCACTGAAGTCAAAAACTATTTGCCGGTGCGCGTCGCGTTTTCGTTCGATGCGGCGATCAGGATTCAATAGCAGGGCCTGAGTGATAGTATCGATGATGCTCTGCGAGTCTTCCGGGAATGGAACATTGATTCCAGTAGTTCGTTTAATTTCCCGAACTTTTCGTAGCAGGACATCCAGCACGATGCCGTCAATCGGGTTATCAGCTCCGTAGAGAAGACAGGCTTTGACCAGGGTTGCTTTTTGGCCGAACCGATCGACGCGACCTTCGCGCTGTTCCAGTCGATTTGGGTTCCAAGGCAAGTCGTAGTGCAAAACAGCGGTAAAAAGGTCTTGCAAGTTGATTCCCTCGCTAAGGCAATCAGTCGCAACTAGAACTCGATGCTTATTTTCGGCCATCTCAACAATGCGTTGTTTACGAACATCGTCCGGGTCTTCACTGGTGATAACTCGCAAGTCGAGTTTTGGATATTTTCGACGGAGGACCGGTTCAAGGTGCTTACCGAGATAATTTGCTGTCTGGATATATCGGCAAAAGACGACGGGTTTGAATCCCTTGTCTAACCAATCCTCTAAAACAATAGAGGAAGCGAAAAGCTTCTGATCGTCCTTTATGTTACTGAGCTTCTCTAATCGCTCAGCAAATTGACGGAGTTGTCGGCGTTGGTATTCTGACCAGGCCACTTGCTCGACAACTTGTGTCGGCGAGTTATCGCCTTCGAAACCATAATCGAGGTCGCCGACAGGATTATCAATTTCGACACCCTCGACGTTGATCTGTTCGGCGTCTACTGCATCGATTTCCTGAACAGCGTTTGCGAGAATATCCAAGCGGGTATTAAGCATTTTGATACCGGCATCGGGGCTCGACATCACGCCGCGTAGCAATGCGAGTGCAGTCCAGTATTGAACACGCTTCAGCCGCGTACCCGAGCCGTCAGGGACGATAAGTTTTCGCGCAAATTCAATGATGTCGTTGAAAAAAACTGCATAGTAGCGAGACAAGTCATAGGACCATTCAAATGCTTCACGGACCGGAAACGGCGTGCTTTCGTCCATCCACTTTTCAACATCAGCCCGCTTGCGCTGAACAAAATGTTTGGCGAGTTCCCGGCGGTTTGACTGCGTAGAATTCGGCAAATCAAGAGATTCGAAATCGGGATTGAGTAGCCCCAGGAGCGATTGGAATTCTTCAGGCTTGCCGCTGTGCGGTGTTGCGGTCAGCAAGACAAGATGCTGATCAGGTTTGGCAGCGATTCTGCTTAGGAGATGGTAACGCTGTTGTTGCGCTGCGGAGGCTCCAGTGGGTCGCGTACAGGTATGAGCCTCGTCCACAATCATCAGTTCCGGACATTGTTCGATGAATACATTGCTACGAACGTCTGATTTGATGAAATCTATGCTGACGATTTGGTACGGGTAGTAATCGTAAACGCTTGCATCACCCTGAATTTGACGGTCCAATCTAGCTTGGGTATTTGAGCGGATAATGACTGCTTCGATATCCAGCTTCGAGCGGATCTCTTCTTGCCACTGTTCGCACAAGTGCGGCAGACAAACCACGGCAAACCGTTTGATTTTCCGTCTTTCCAGTAGCTCGCGCAGAATCAACAATGCTTCGATGGTTTTACCGACGCCGACATCGTCAGCGATGAGCAACCGCACCTTGTCCTGACGCAGCGCCATTACCACTGGCACAATCTGATAGGCTCGCGGCCTGAACGAGAGCTTAGCAAGCGCCCGGAATGGGCCAGCACCATTGCGGAAAGCCAATCTGGCCGAATCATAGAGGAGACGCACCGTACTGACGTCGCCGAGGTCTGCGACGGTTGGGGGATCGAAACGGGCATCGACGGGCATATCGGAGCTTATATTCAGAGGTAGGTATATGCCTGCAATCTCGTCATCCGAACCACCCAAAGGTTTTACGATAAGAAGATCAGGATCGTCCGAAGGCAGAACAACCCATTCGCGACCCCGTAACGAGACTAACTTGCCGGGTTGTAGAGTAGCCATTTAACGAACCTTTCGGAATATGTCAGATCGCTCGGCAACCTTGGCCGCAAGGTTTTCGCGGTAGTGCCAGGTCCATACCTCGTCGCCACGCGCTATGATTAGCTGCCGCTGATCCTGATCGCGTTGTTGTGCTTCTTCATCGTCGTGAGGCGATCCATCGCAGAAAACCCATATGCGAGGCTCATAATAGAAATCCGGCCGACAATAAATTCCATCGACTCGCTTCTGCGCGGCATCGGGCAGTCGAAGCCCATTTGCGTAGAGATATTCAATGAAGGCTCTTTCTGTTGAGGACTTGGGATCAAGATTGCGCATCATTGATTGGTACTGCTCGTCGTAGTCCCGAAAATCCGAGTTGGTTTGAACCTCAATTGAGCAGATCGCAAGTTTGTCGAGGGCGTCGGCGATCAAAAACCGGTTGATTACTTTGTGATCCCGCTGATTGTAATAGCTGAGCAGATCGTCATACGAGGCGGGTGCAAGATATTCTGGGTCGTCGAATCGACAGATTTTTTTCGCTTCCTCAACAACCCTAATGAATACGTTCGTGTTTTCAACGAACTGAGAAAGGATTCCCAGACTTCCTTCGGCTGCTTCATATAACAGAATGTTGGGTGAACCTTGCTCGCCAACAGCGACCACGCCGATTTCGTTCGGTTCTACTTGAAAGATTTGTTCAATCGCTCGCTTGATTGCGTATTGCAGCGTGATAACTCCGTCACCCTTAAGCCCCAACCCAGGGATGGGCTCTATGTAGAGCGCGTCGGCTGTGTTCGAAGTCCACAACTTAACTCGTTTGAACTCTTCGCGAAGAGTTTCGCTTGGGTTTGGCATTGAACTGCGCCAGTCACCGGACGTGAGTCCGATTGGGAATCCGTCCTCGGTTTGCGTGCGCCATTTTGCATTCACCTGCACGAGACGAGCGGCTGGAATGTACCTTAAATTGAGAAGACTGGCTTCGCTTGATCGGACAAGAGCCTTCCGAACTCGTCCAAGATCGCCGCCGTCGACAGCGAAATAGGTCTGAATGTCATAGCCACGAGAAACGCGTTCCTCTTCTTCGCAGGAAATCCGATCCGTCTCTTCCGCGCGTGATTCAGACATCTCAAGCAAGAAGTGATGATGTTCTTTGTTAGCGTTATCGCCAAGATTAGCTCCCGAAAATGGGCAGATTTCCAGGTCCTTTTGTTCATTCATCAGGAAATACCCGGCACGTGTGCTAATCTTCGCATCGGTCAAAGATGACTCTGGGTCCTGGACCACCATTTGAGACACTTTGTACTTTCGGCCGTTATGGTAGATCACATTGAGCGGACCAAATTCGCGCAGCGCTATTGACCTCGGGCGCGAAACAAACTCACCGATTGTAGTGCCAGTTGGCAGGAAAATCCGAACTGGTAGTCTGGTGAAGTTATAACCGGGGAGAAATGCTTCAGAGGCCAGATAACGATACGGATAAAACTCTGACAACTCGGTCGAGCCGGTTAAATCGTTTCGCAGAAGGTTGAGCTGGCGGTTAGCTTGATCTTGTTGGCGTTTGTATTTCTTGTATTCTGGACTTCCAACTGTTAGGCGACCGCTCTCAATCGGTTGCGTGGCCCTTGTGAGAAGCAATCGCGCCGAACGATAGATGCTTCGCCACCTAGTCAAAGATGCATCAAGATTATCGGCGAATTTATCGAGGCTTTGGTCCAGCCAATCGTCAGTGTACCAATCGGCCGCCCTCGCGATTAGCTCAGGCTCGAAGTCCTGTATAACGCGCCGGAACATTCCCTTTAGTAAAGCATGAGTGGAAGGTGAAATAGTCAAACCAGCACGCACACCGGGCGACATCGGCATTTGGTCGTTGTCGTCAACTATCAGTCGCATTAATGAAGGCCGATCGCCATCGCCCGATTCCAGTCCTGGAAGTCCGATCTCACTGATAGCGAGTGCATGGAGATGCGTTTGCAGCAACTCGCGATTACACAAGTCTAGTTTGGGTGCCTGGACCACCCCCGCGACGAGCTCCGCTTGTTGATTAAAATAATGACGGTCATGGGGAGAGTAACTAGAACAATAAGTGAAAATCAAAGCTCCTTGGCCGCTTCGTCCGGCGCGTCCAGAGCGTTGTGCGTAATTCGCAGCGTTTGGTGGGGCATTCCGGAGATGAACTACACTGAGGCCGCCGATGTCGATTCCCAATTCCATTGTTGGAGAACAGAACAGCGCACTGATCGATTCGCTACGAATCCTCGCTTCGTCACGCGTTTTCTTAGCCTCGTCAATGAACCAGTCAGCCCGAAATCGATCTTCGCGATCCTTGCGTACCTCGACGCTAAGCTGGCCGGTATGATCCTCAGCCCGAAGTCGCTTGGTTTGGGAGAAGTCGCGACGATACAAGTCCCTGAAAAATATGTTAGGAGCGGGCTTTTGGTCCTTGTAAGACCTTCGCTTAATGACGTCGGGCTTCACCGTCTCGCCATCGCCGATTTTCCACAATATGCGTTCAATCCGCAGACGGAAGACCGGCACTTCAGAGTGTCCCTCGCTTCTGGCGGTCTGTTCTACGAGATAGTCAGCCTCTTTCAGTTTCCGCATCAATTTGAGGATAAAATCGCAGTAGCGATCGCCTCGGAGAAAGTTGAGTTCGAAATCTTTGCGATTTGCAAATTGTTTTAGGTACTTGCCAAGAGCACTAGCAGGACCCATACTTTTTGAAAAAAGCTTACTGGATCTGTGAAGGGGTTCTAACCGAATGACCCAAGGTTCGCGCAGGTCTTCGTCACGATCCAGAGTCCAGGGAGCTTTCAGTTGTTCGCGAAAGTGCTTTTCGTTTTCCTTGAGCCGCACAGGAGTCAGAAAATTCTCGCTGTATAACGCGTATTCTAGGCGATAAAAATCCAAGACAGTACTTAGAAAGTCATACCGATCAGCATGGTTCAGTTCACCGACCATTGGCACATCCGACCAAAACCGATCCTCCGTGACAATCTCGTGAAGATCAATATAGTCGACTTGTAGCAAACCACACTGTTCCAGGTTTGGCAGGACTATACGCCAACTTCGGCGAAGATCTGCTACGGCACGATAGAACAGAAACGTTTGAAAGGCTTCTTCATACTTCCGACGGACTGATGACAGAGACGGTTCTTCGTCGCGATTGGCGAAATCTCGGAACGGAAGTCCAAGAGCCCTAAATACAGACTCTCCGATGCTGGCATATGTTAATGAATTGTCCGCCGCATTCATAAGGGCCTTGTAAATGCCGGACCGAAGCTGGACGACTTGGACGAAGTCGTTGAAATGACCTGCCTGTAACGCCGCGTCCTGTCGGTTGTCAGTAAAGCTCAACAGTTTTTGATCTCGAGGATGGTAGTTGGAGTCGTGCAGCCGATTTAAGATCGAGAAGGCTGTAATTGTGGTCGACGTACTCCGTCCTTCACTTCCAAGCTTTGTAAGTTTTGTGCCTTCATTGGTCTTGGTATCAAAGAAGACGCCGCCCGTAGGATCAAAGAGCAGAGGAGCTCGCATGAACCAACCTGAAAACCGAAGCGGCTCCGTGTCAGAGCAGTTGCCTTGTTCGTCGAAGAATACCTCGCTCGGGAAGTATTTGGCTTTCTTCGAATCAGCCACAACGCCACTCCTGGTTATCCTTAGCCAAGATTCCGGAAGATAATCCAGATCGTTGACGGGATCCCAAACGTCGTCGCCAACAATTAAATATCCGTCAGTAGCCTCAGCAAGGTCTTCAGAATACTCCCGAAATTCCCGAGGAATGAGACGATCACCAATACGAGAAACACAAATGAACGGGCAACCGGTGGCTCGACTAAAAACATTCGGAAAAATAGGTTTCTTATTCGCGTCATCCTGTTTATAGATACCTGGTTCGAGTGTGATGAAGCGATTCTCATCCTGATCGAGGGTGGTATAAACTGAACCGGTTTGAGCTATGAATTGATGCAGTTTGTATGGCAGTATCGTGTAACGCGATCCGGCATCCTGTATGTTCTGATTAACTCGGCTAATCCAGAGCAGGAGATCAGAAAGACATTTTTGACAAAGATCATCAGGCAAGCCCGAGTCGGTTGCCAGTAGAGTGACCACCTTACCAATTCTTAATGGCGAGCGACGAAGAAACTGGCCGTCGCGCTCCTCAAGTGCCACACGATTCTCAAGCCAAACTGCAACAGGATGAGATTTGAGTTCGACCTCGGTTGCGTTGATGTCAATTCCCAAGTTAATCGCACGGGAAAGTGATTCTGTGGTAGGAAGGCCGCTCGAAAAATCAAGAGATTGCGTGAGCTTCTCCGGGATGACCTGTTCAGGTTTAAAAGGTCGACCGAAAATCGTTGTAGCAAGCCGGGCGACCTGTTCGCGTTGAGAGGCTGGGCTGCCTACTGACACCATTGTTGCCGAAGTGCCAATGCAAGTGACCTGCTGCTTGCACTGGGCGCGTATGCGCCGTATGAGCATCGCAACATCCGCTCCCTGGCGGCCACGGTAGGTATGGAGTTCGTCGAATACCAAAAAGCGAAGATTATCGTAGATCGCGTCTCGTATAGTTCGTTCCTTGATCCTTGTGAGCAGCAACTCCAACATCATGTAATTGGTGAGAAGCACATGAGGGGGATTCTCTCGCATCCGTTTTCGAATATCGTCGCCTTCCTGACCAGTATATTGACCAAACCTGATCGGAAAATCCGTGCCGGTGCTCTTTTCGCAGGTTTCCTTGTAAGATTCGAATTCGTTTGTTTGCGAATTGATGAGGGCATTCATCGGGTAGACAACAAGCGCAGTTACACCCTTTGAAGAGGGCTCTGTTAAGATATAGTGAAACACTGAAGCCATGTAAGTGAGCGACTTGCCCGAACCGGTCCCAGAGGTGACGATGAAATCCTTGCTCGCCGTTCCCAGCTTTATTGCCTCAAGTTGGTGTCGGTAGAGAGAGTAGCCCTTAAGAATGTTGGTCACGCCTGGATGGAGAATACCTGTCCTTGCAATGTCGGCAACGCTTCCGGCCATTTCGTAGGATGGGTTGAACTGCAGGAGAGGCTCCGGCCACAGCTTTCCTTTTGAAAGCGCTTCGTCGACCTTCTGCCGGATAGCAGGTTCGGAAATATTAATAAAGCTGCGAATATAGCTAGAGTAATCAGCAACTATCTTAGCGTGAGTATCGAAAACATTCATCGGGGCCCCCGAATATAATTATTGCTCGGCACCGGCAGCCAGTCCCGAAGGAAAAAAGGAGATCCTTGCTGTCAGTTGATCTTCTCTATCTAAACAGAACAATTCTTTTCCCTTTCCAATACCGACAGTGACAAACGGACTTCATCGTCCGCGATTTCAGATACTACCTAATCCATTATTTGCAACGTGCGCGGTAATATATCGGTTGCTCGATTTGTGCGAAGCACTTATTAGCTTGATCGCCAGTGACCCTACACCGCGCCACTTGCTGGAACGGAAACAAAGCCGACATGATAGGTTAGGTCGATGTTAATCCCAACCTACAAAAAACATTGGCAAATTGGTACTACAGCAGTGGAGCTATGGGTTGCATATTCTTCTGTGACAACGCCGAGGCTCCTTGCTAAATCGTTCCTGGGTCCATTCAATTAAGTCTTGTGGATAAGGGGAACAAACTTTTTTGTAATTGGCCAGCGGCAGGGTCGATTCCGGGCCTCCTGCGTGGTCGCATTCGACCTGGTGAAGTTGAATCATCTTTTCATCATCCGGATGCGTCAGGTAATAGCCGGAACGATTTTCCCTCATCCAAGCGCGAATTTCGTCCTCCGCCGTGGCGGTTATTTTGATCCAGAAAATCTTTACGTCGGACTGAGCCATTGTAAACCTATAGTTGGCTAATCTTGCAATCAGCTGCTCATGGAATTCGATTACGCTGTAGATCTCGATTTCCGTGTCAATGGTCGCCTAGGCTTACGTCCCTTGAACCGTGACAGCCATTCCTGAAATCCACCCTTTTGCCAATCAAATCGTTCGCCGAATAAGGACCGATATCTCTGAATGACTCCTTTGTTATCTTCCCGTTGGACAACCGTAATTCGCTCGGCTGAATTGGTTAGGTGAGACAGTCCCCGTTTCAAAAGATAGATGACCTCAACATCATCGTCGGGAAGGCTATAACCAATTATGAAGACGCGATCGGCCTTACGAAGAACACGTTCGGCCTGGTACCAAACCTGAGCAATGTGAGGATTTCTGTAATCCTTTTTATGAGTCGGCGTTATAAGCACTGGGCGCACTGGTGATCCGCAATCGTTGCATCCCGCACCTTGACATGAGTATTTCTCATGCAGATTGATTTCTTGGTAGAGGTCGTTCAAAACCTTACGAGTGTACATCTGGCCGGGACCCTCTTCTGCGAGTCCTATGTCGAGGCGATGACAATTGGGACAATAGAGCCAGTTCAAAGAACCGTGAGGCTTGAGCAGTAATCCATAATCATGAAGGCGAGATTGATAGGCCTCAGTGCGAATGTCGCAACCGTAATTAGGGAGGCGTCCGCTCTTACGTTTGGAATTATTTTGCGTATCTTCATTCCTACTTGTGAGAGCCATCATAAATAGTACGTTGTCGGCTATTAGGTCATAATTCAATGATATGACTATCGGCTCAATACCGTATCTTACTGAAATCTCCTGTAGCAACTCGGTATACGGATTGTTCTCCGGAACAGATTTCAACCTTTCCTGTAACACAGCGAATATGAGGTATTCAATTGATGCCCTGAGATTTCTGAGATCGTCGAGATTACGCCCGCAAAATGGTTGGCCTCGGTCGATAGCGGTATCGACAAGGCTCAGGAGTAGTGGTAGTCCTGGGTAATGACGGGCCTCCCGTGCAGCTTGTGACGCTGGAATGTGAAAATTGTCTAATAGAAATTGTTCGACGGTGTAGAAGAATCCTTCACGCTGATAGCTGTGGGGCGGGTTCGTGCCAGACAGATCTCGGAAGGCATCCGGGAGAATCTGATTTGTGATAGGGCCACCGCAAGCAGCGGTCGCTCCTGCGCCGAAAATCACCACTGGGCTGTGTGTGTTTACCATAGATCTTGCTAGGTAAAAACAGATACTGAATTTATGGCCGAAGAGGATCGATATCGACAAAGCAATTTTGTTATTATCGTTATCGAAAGAAAATTATTGATCCAGCAGAAATCTAACATATAGAATTTTCGCCCGTCAATGGCTCAAGAGATGAATAGACCTACGGATTGAGATGAGCAAGGATCCCAACGTTGCAGAATATGCCATCTCTAAAGAACTCTCTGTTATACAAATTGGGATGAGTATCAAGGCACTTGTCGACCGTTAGCCTGCCGTCAGTTGTCAATCGTGGCATAAAGTAGATCAAAACCGATTGTGATTTGAGACCGGAAAGGGATCGAGTAGTTAGGGGTTGGAACCGGTCGTTGAATTGTTGGATGATAGATTTGTCATCGCCTTCTTGTCCCAAACAATCGGCCATGATAAGGCAATCGACAGAATCGATAAACGAACCAATTGGACTCTTTTCAAAGGACGCACCGTTGATAAGGATTGTCTGTATGGTTTCTAACTGAGTGCCAGCCTCATCGACGCTCGAGTCCTCGTAAAATCTCACCTTAAAGTTCGCCAATATTCGGTAAACCGATTTTACCGGCGTAGAGTATCGGGCGAGACCGACCACGCCTATGGTCAGTCCGTCTATCCGGCCGAATCGTTTATACAAGCTATAAAGCAACCAGGTTGCAACCAGACAGTGGTCGTCGCCAAGACCGGCGTTGAGTACAGGAATTGGAACATGCCGAAGCGTTTCGGGTCCGACATCTCCACGCACGGCAAGATAATCCGCAAACATAGATATCGAGTCAGCCGCATCAATGAATGACTCCCGGACGGGAATATCTTTAGGCTTTAAATATGTCCCTTCTTTTCCTTCTATGCCTAGCCATCCACCGCCGGCTTTAATTATTGCTGCCTTCAGAGATGATGAGGTTCTTGTACTTTCGCTTAGAAATAAAAATCCGAGGATCTTCCCTTGCAGTGACAGATTGCCATTCTCTGCCAAAGACGCATACTCCAGAATTTTATCGATAGAACCGCGATCGAGGTCAGCCGCTGTTAAAAGGTGCCTAACCATATTGATGAGTCCCTCCCTGACACTTTCGCCATCGGTGGCCGGTTGTATAAAATCCACTCCCGCAGACGACAGGATTATGCTTTGCGATATCCATATCGGCCAACGGGATCGAGATGAAATTGGCAAGCCCATCCTGGATCCATTGCGCGTCCCAGAGCAATGGCGTGACATTTACCGACGCCCACATCACTCACCCATTGATGGTTTATGGAACTTGCGGATACTGCGGCAGGTCAGGATAAACCATTATCATGACCTGATTTGATAAGTTTGCCCCCCTGTGAGCTTTGAGAAGCATCCTTAAAATGGATCCTTCCGAAAAATCTGTGCGGGGCCTTTCGGCTTCGCATCAGCGACAAAACAGGCTCTAGCTTCATTAATTCGGTAAAATAGCTCGGTCGTTGCCGGCAATCTAATATTTGGTCGATGAAACACGATAGCAAAGAGACCGCTGAACTGGGTGATACCGTATAAAACGGTACCGACCTGGTTTATGTACAAGAATCCGCTGTAAGGATCTGCGTTAACATTAGGATTCTTATGCTCGCTGCCGAACTTCGGGCCTCTGATTACCGGTTCATCGCCGTTCTTTGCATACCAGGATCGCCCCTCCGGATTTTCGATACTTTGTGGCGAGCAGCGCAACCGGAGAGTCCATCGTCCCGGCTTGAGAAAAACGCGATGACCATCCTTAATTCCGATCTGGAGATAATCTTCCGCCCCCACATTCACCACTATTGTTTGGGGATCAATAACCAACGCCGCCTGGTTTTTGAGTCCCGATTTATAACCAGAAATACTGGTTTCAATAACGGTATCTTTCGTCGAATATGACTGTCCGTATGGACTTTGAATGTCTGATTTCAGGGGTAAGTACCGAATCATTTTATTCCCGACCATTCCATCGGTGGACAGACTTGAATCGAGACCTAACCGCAACGAGTTGCCTTCGAATAAGGGCAGAGAAATATTCTCTCCCGACCGATAGTAGAAGACCTCGCCATCGGCGACATAAAGCTCATCTGTCTGAGAACTCCTTACTTCACGTAATTGCGGAGTCCGATTGCTCTGGCTTTGAGCGATTACAACGGCATTAAACAGAATCGCAATTGTGATAATAACAGTCAGAATTTTCATCAACTCTTACTCCATTTTCTGCGGCAACCAGATAAAGAGGCTCGTCGCCGCGAATAATACTGCACTGAATGCGCTTGGTGCTGAACGCCTTCCATTGCGGGAGGCGTTCAGGCACGGGACTGACGATGTCGGGTTTACGGCCTCCAGACTCGGCCGACCTGATTGATCTGTACCGTTCGATAGTTCGGTTTGTGGAACAGATTCGTGACAGCGCAGGCTCGATCAACCCATTGCGATCCGTAGTTCCACTCGCTGATGTAAAATGAGACTGGGTTACCTCGGCTGTCTTTGTTGGCCCTTTCGATATAGGCAACGTGACCAAAGCCGTCAGCCGCGTAGGGAAAGATTGCAACATCGCCGGCTCTTGCGTCTTTCACATTTACATTACCTACCCACAGGTGGGCGTCGCCCGACTGTTTCTTTCCAGTTCGGAATTTAATGTAATCCGTGCAGTACCCGCCTTCGCTGAGATATTTACTGCAATTAGCGGCGCTGCTTGCGGCAGGCGCAACGAGTGCCGGCGAAAGCGCCAATACAACGAACAGTACAACATAAAGTTTTTTCATATTTTCTCCTATTCAGATTGATTTAGATTTTGTCCGGATGAACCGGACGCTGGTTCTGACCTCCTTCTGTTACCCCCACCCTAATACGCGAACGGCGCGGAGAATCTTCCCCGACGCTTCAGTCCGTATTCGAATAAATGATGATTGCCTGCCGTAGATTTGCGGCAAGAATTAACGGCGGCGAGAAGCAGCTTAGTTCCCGCTCGTCACGCGCGAGTCTTCAACCAACAGTACAAGCTGTTTGTCATTCCAGGAAAGCGCCTGTCGCACGGTTCCGGTAATCGTAACTTTGTCGCCAATTCGCGGAACTGCGTTGCGCGTCGCGACCGCGATCGTGCCGGTCCTATCCTCGACTTCGAATAATCCATAAGAAAGGATGGACAAATCCGAAGTCGCAGTGCCTTTGATTGTGACCTGCTTTCGCTCGAATGTCCGTGGAGCGTTTTTGATCTCAACAATATTTAGCATTGATATTGTAAAAATATTTTTCATACAGTTCTTTATCCTGTTTGGCTTTGACTGATGATGTCTCTGATGGCGAACGGCCTTGCTGATAACCGCAACGTTATTGCAGGCTCAGCAATCGCTTTTTGTCGAATTCGAAATCGAGACCGGCGATTTTCGCGCTACGTTCGGCGTATTCATTAATGGCATTCGCGACTCTCAACTCGATGATTTGTTCGGGCATGCCCTGCATCTGGCGAACCTCGAGATCGTTAAGATGGTTATTCAATACCGCGAGCAGTTGATCTTGTGCTCTAAACAATGTGTCCTGCTTTTGTGTTTCGGACAGGGAACGAACTTCCATAATGAACTCTTCCGCAGAAGTCATCACCGCAATGATGGCGGCGTTGTTGAGAACCCTGTTTGTCGTGCGGACGGCTTCGATATTGTCGCGGAATATAGTAAGTCGCGCTTCCAGCGCAGTCTTTACCGCTTCGCGTCGCATGCGAGCTTCCGGCGACCAGAACTTCCATGATCCGTTCGTTACCAGACTTGGATCGGTATTCTCCTGAATTATTCTCTGTTGATCCTTGACCGCTACCGGCGAGTCGGACTGGCCACTATTTCCTCCCAGGATTCGTACCGCTTTTTCCGGCATCGCGATATTCAGCCTCGAACGGCCTGAATCCACAAATCTCAATTGCCCTTTTAGTTGTTTCATATAACCTCTCTTTCTATCGATTGAACCGCAATGGATTAAGGGTTCGTTTAACCGCGTTCAGGTAACTCTGAATGACAGCTTGAACCTCAGCCTCAAGCGCCAGGCGACCGGCGCGATCATCAGGAACATTCGAACAGATGTCGGTGAGCCTATCGCCGAGTTGATGACTCAATTCAGCCAGAGATGAACCAGACTGGAAATCAGAGGCATCAGCTCCAATGTCGATCTGATTAACGCGCTGGATAACGCGCTCGCGACCTGACCGCACCATATCGAGCGGTCGATCTGATTGATTTGGTCGGCCTAAACCGCCGCGCCGATAGAATCGGTCGGTTACGGCATTTCTTCCGATGCGTACCGCTTCGACGCTTTCATCGATGCTCTGGCTGACGGTGGCCAGAGAGTCCTGCTGCTCGATGATCTCGGCCAAAGCCGCTTCGCTCTGAGCATCGACAGCAGTCTCTTTTCGTGCGAATGGAAACTTCATAATGTTTTCTCCTTTTCAATTGATAGTTGCGGACGGATTAGCTGGATCTGAACTGTAATCTCGTATCGCTTCGCCGAATCTCTCAACTTGCCTGTTAAGGAATTCCCGAATCTGTTCCCTGCTTCTCTGATCCAGTCCCGCGCTTTCAAGCTCATCCAGGCAAACTTGATAAGCTCCCAGCGCCATTGATTCCAGTCTGGTCGAAGTCTCGAACAGAGTTACGACCGCGCGAGAATACAATTCTGTAAGCTGCGTCTCGATTGCTTCCGCGAGCGTATCCGGCAACGAACTGCCACACAGGAAGTCCTTCATTTCGCGCCGCAGTTGGTCGAGTAGTTGGCGGAAAGCGATAAGTCGCGGATCATTAATCTCGGACGCCTTCGTGAATAGCAGGCTGGTGAAAGCGCGCCACGCCCATCGAAGCACACCGTCCATTGAATTCAGTTCGAGTTTGACGCTTTTCATCCAGCGCCGGAGCGCCGCTAATTTATCCGGTGTGCTTCGACCGGCATCCCGTCCGACGAGCATGACCAGCAACGGAAACAGATCGAAAGCTGCCGCAAGCGCGATTTCAAATACTTCAAACGGCATCGGGTGCAAGACGGTGCTGATCGTCTCGACAATTGGATCATCGTCCCCTTCGCGGAAATGACCGTCGCGGAGGACTGGGCTCTCCGGCGGCGATGGAAGGGATGTTGCCGACCGGAAATCGTCCGGCAATGCGCTCCACAATTCCGATAACTCCCCGTATTTTTGACGGAGAGAGTCCCAGTCTTTATCCTTCACACGGAGAAAATCCGGTTGATAGTTCTCAACTTTGATTTTCTGCTCTTTCAAAATGCCAAGCTGTTCTTGAAGCTTGGCGGCGTCGAGCGTTGTGACATTGGCTCTCGCTTCGGCGAGTTGCAGATTCCGCTGCAGAGCGGCAAGCCGTCTCCGGATGCGCCAAAGCAGTCGCCCTTGGCTTCGCTGCGCCCTTTGTGTCAGATCATTTATTTGAGCGCGAAGCTGCGCGGCCAATTCTCGCTTCGTGTCCTGATCGGCTTTCGCGACGCCTGCGCCCGCGCCGGCGTCGACTATCGATTCATTAAGCCGTTCCAGCGCTTCCGCCCGAAGCTGCATTGCCTGCTCCTGCAAATCGCCGCGCGCTTTCTGGAAATCGTTCAGTTCGATGACAGGGTTTCTTGTTTGTCGGATTTCCTTGGCGAGACGAGAATGTATCCCGACATACGAAAACAGGATCGACAACGACGCCGTAGCCAGAAACGTGAGCAAACAGAGCGAACGCCTGAACAAATTTCTGCTATGCGAGAATCGGAGACCAGCGCTAAACATTGCGGTTTGCAGCGCAAAGGCCGCCAGCCACGCAGTCCATCCGGGCATCAGCGACCGGAACCCTTCCGCAGTCGCGACGAAGCTGACCACCGAAAAGGCCGCCGCTGCAATGACGCTGATTTTCGCGCCAATACCGTCAACCGTGTTCTTATTATTGTTGTTACCCATCATTTCCCACACACTTCCCCCTTCCTGAGCCATTGCCGAAGGCTCACCTTCTGAAACTAAACTGTCGCGATGTGACAGCAATTATGGTCGTAACACGATCTCCGGGATCGGAATCGCTCGACACTAATCAGGTTGTTGAAGTATTAAAAAGATGCTGCCGTCTTCGGTTTCGGTGCTGATGCCGGAATTGCATTTGTTCTTCGGCCGTCGTTTACGCGACCATGCCTTTGCAAGGCGCGTGTGTTCCCTTTCTGAGCGCCTCGCAAACCGTCTTCGTCATGGTCAGGCGAAAGAAAATCGGCTCCGATACTGAATCGCCTTTTTCAAACGCATCCCAGGCGTAACGAACGATTCCATCGATCCGTTCTGTGAGCTCTTCTGCGCGCAAATTGTTTTTCACGGCGACGATCACTCGGCCAACACGATCCGCTATCTTGCCGATTTCCGTCGCTTGTAAATTACCTCCGTTCGTTCTGATCACTTCGCGCGCCTTCTCAATTTCGCGCTTAACATATTCGGTAGTCGAGCGCAAAACGTCGTGACCGTTCAGATTACCGCTGTTGAATGCAACGACCGTCGCAAGCAACGGTTTCGCTGCCAGCATGTCCTTCCTGTTTTTGTTTTTCATCAATCTACTCTCCTCCAATCTTCGCACACTTCTCCCCACCAATAATCTGACTGCTCTTTTTGAATGCTAGTTAGAGTTTTGTGACAGGAGAGAAGGCGCGTTTAGAAACGTGTTCAGCGGTATTCGATTTCTCTTTTCCGCCGATCTCTATTTGCTTACACAGGGTAATACGCTGGCCGTATCCGGTTTCTTCCATTCTGTTGGAAAATTTTTTGAAATGGCGGCAGAGGTATCGAATATTGATATGCGTCCATTATGTAATTGGAAGATAGATTCCTGGGGAAAATCCGACGCCAGGGCTTCGGTTGTCGACAGGCCGGAATATGTGCCGCGAATTATCGCGCCGATGATGCGGTGTGTAACAACGATGATGTTGCCGTAAGACTCGGCCGATTTCAGAAAACTTGTTGCGCGCTGGACCGCCGATTCAGTTGTTTCCGCCATCGGCGCGTCAAAATACCACTCGGGATGCCTGCGATGTTCAACAGTCTCGGGAAACTCCGTTTCTATCTTCGTATACAGCAACCCTTCCCATTCCCCCGCGCTCACCTCTGATAGTCTGTCATCGACCTGGAAATTCGTTTCATTCGCGTTCAGTGCATCACCGATAATTCTCGCCGACGTTTCAGCGCGCATCAGCGGACTGGAAATGATTAATGGAGACCGTCGCAATCCATCAAATGTCTTTAATACCAATCCGACCCGGGCAGCCTGTATTTTACCCAGCGCCGTCAACGGCGAGTCCTGCCGTCCTTGCACGCGACGCTCGCGATTCCATTCGGTTTCACCGTGTCGAACCAGATAGATCGACGGTCCTTCTGTCTCCATAATCTTTATACGATTCTGACGGTCGACTTCTTCCCTTATCGAAACCCGATGCAGTCGATTTGATGTCAGGGAATGATTTTCGGAAAGAGATACGCTTGCGCCAGTACTTCAATTCCAACCAGTACTGCCAGAATCAGACTGTGAAAAAAGACGTAGCGCAGGATTTCTCCTTCATTGCCCTTTTGGCCAGTGGCGACGCCGGCGACGACAATACTCTGCGCGTCGATCATCTTTCCCATCACTCCACCGGAACTGTTGGCCGCTGCGGCAAGGACTGGGGGCAGCCCCAATTGCCGCGCCGTAATCTGCTGGAGACCACCGAACAGAACATTCGACGAAGTATCGCTCCCTGTCAGTGCGACGCCTAACCAGCCCAATAATGGAGAAAAAAGCGGAAATAGTGCGCCGGTATGCGCGAATGCCAGTCCCATCGTGGCATCAAGACCGGCGTATCTGGTCGTAAATCCAAGTGCCAGCATAAACGCAATAGTCAGCAGAGAGAATCGCACACGCGCTAGAGTACCCAATAAAATCCGCAGAAGACGTACCGGACGAAGACCCAGCAACAAACCTGAGACCATTCCTGAAAGAAATAACGCGGTTCCGGTCGCTGAAAGCCAGTTAAAGGCGAAGACCGCGTCTTCAGCCTTTGGCGATGCGATCACTGGCGGCATTCGTAACACGGCCTTATTAAGATAAGGTACCGGAATATTAAAGATCGAGGCGTTATTGAGGAACGTTTTCACCTGGGGCAATCCCCAGACGAAGACAAAAACCGACAATATGACCCAAGGCGACCAGGCGATAATGGTCTGTCGGCGCGAAGGCCTGGGATCGACGCCGACGGCCGCGGCCATGCCGGCGGCGGCGGTTTGCGTCGAACTCGTTGTCGATGTAGATGTCGACATCGTCGAGGTCGATTCCGACGATTCATCGGCGAATCGCCAGATCGTGCGCGGTTGCCAGAACCGCAATAACAGAAGAAGTCCCGAGATCGACACGATTGATGCCGCTATATCGACGATTGTAGGACCGTAGAAATTGCTTACGAAGAACTGTACGAGAGCGAAGCTCAATCCGGAAACCAGACAAGCCGGCCAAACCTCGCGCATTGCGCGCCATCCCGCCATGGCGCAGATCAGCCAAAACGGAACTATTAGAGAGAAAATCGGAAGTTGCCGACCCACCATTGCGCTTAACTGATTGAGCGGGAGCCCCGTGACGCCTGCTAGCGCGATTATCGGCGATGCCAGAGCGCCAAAAGCGACAGGCGCGGTGTTGCCGATCAGCGATAGTCCCGCTGCGGGCAACGGTCTGAAGCCCAAACCGATCAACATCGCCGCCGAAATCGCCACCGGCGTTCCGAATCCGGCAGCGCCTTCTATAAAAGCGCCAAAACTAAACGCTATCAACAACACTTGGATCCGACGGTCACTTGCAATGCCGGCTATAACGCGTTTGATAACCTCGAAGTTCCCGGTCACGACGGTAATGTCGTAAACAAAAATCGCGGAAAGAACGATCCAGCCAATCGGAAAAAGCCCGTATGCAGCGCCGTCAAGTCCGGCGAACAGCGCGAGCCTGGTCGGCATGCCATAGACGAGAATTGCGACGATGAGCGCAACCGCGAGACCCGCCGCGGCCGCGAGATGCGCCCTAACGTGCGCCAATCCCAACAATCCAAGCAAAGCGATCACTGGCAACGCCGCGATCAAGGCGGAAAGCCAGGGGTTATTCAGTGGATCGTAAATCTGCGACCAACTCATTAGCTTTCTCCCGCGAACACGCGATATGCGATGTTCGTTCAAATCAGGTTCTTGCCGATTGAATAGCGTCGACCCCTGGTGGCGGCGATTCAGGAAAATTCAAGTCGCGTACGGGGCGCTGTCGTCGATCACCTTGGCTTCTGACGCGATCTTCGATTCGCTTCGGAATTTTCCGGTCAGTTGAATCAGGGATCGATTCGCTTCGGCCTTTTCGATCCGGTGTAATATCTCTGGGCTGTAGAAGAGACAGCATATCTCTTCCTCGAAAAGACTCCCTAATTCTGTCAGAAGGAACCGCCCTTCTGAATTGATCTCGACTAATCCGAGTTCTTTGAGCGCATGCAGTGTTTTGGCCGCCTCTTCAACATAGTGGACGGTTGCCGGTGTTTTGTTCGGCAGTGAAACACCAGATCGTATTCCGCTAACGAATGCGCTCGCCGTTTTTTCAAGTTCATCGACTGGCAAGCCGTAAGCGATTGCAAAGCCGTGCTGTCTGATACGTTCAATGTAATCGTCCAAGCCGTCAAACTCGCTCTTGGTGTAGGTGTTGCGAAAGATGTAAT
>Ga0070741_10005508_pt1 | contig 28069 bp, 30 predicted proteins | sample Coa_R1_4_FD_66440 | JGI IMG/M metagenome (GOLD analysis project Ga0070741, IMG submission 66440) | Surface soil microbial communities from Centralia Pennsylvania, which are recovering from an underground coalmine fire - Coalmine... | ecosystem: Environmental > Terrestrial > Soil > Unclassified ...
GAGTACACGCCGTACCGCTCCGTCACGGCGGGGGAGATCCGCGCGCGAGCCGAAGTGATGGAGGTGCCCGCCGAGACGATCGACGGGATGAGCGTGTGGGCGGTGCGCGAGGCGGCCGCACGCGCGATCGCACGCGCGCGGAGCGGCGAGGGCCCCGCGTTCATCGAGGCTTTGACCTACCGTTTCGTCGGGCATTCGCGCAGCGATCCCGGCGCCTACCGCCCCGACGGTGAGCTCGACGAGTGGCGGTCGCGTGACCCGATCGTCGTCCTGCGGACACAGCTCGAAGAGGAAGGCGCCGACACGGCGACCCTCGACGATCTCGAGCGGGAGGTGGCCGGCGAGCTCGAGCAGATGCGCGAGCGCGGACTCGCCGCGCCGTTCCCGGCCGACCTCGACATGGGCGAGTTCGCGTGAGCGCGGAGCTGACGATGCCCAAGCTCTCCGACTCGATGGCGGACGCAGTCATCATCAAGTGGCTGAAGTCGCCGGGGGACGGATTCCGCCGCGGCGAGGCGCTCTTCGAAGTCGAGACGGACAAGGCGACCGTCGTCTACGAGGCCGAGGTGGACGGGACGCTCGCGGAGATCCTCGTCCCCGAGGGCGGGACCGCGGCCGTCGGGCAGCCGATCGCCGAGCTCGGCACGAACGGCGCCGCTGCTCCTCCGGCCGCCGCGACCCCCGCCGCGGCACCTCCGGTCGAGGAGCGGCCGAACGCCACCCCCGTCGCGCGTCGCACCGCGACCCAGCTCGGCGTGTCGCTCCACGGCCTGCGCGGCAGCGGGCCCGGCGGACGGATCACGCGCGAGGACGTGGAGCGCGCCGCCGGCGATGCCGCACCGGCATCGGGCGGCCGCGGAGCCGTGCGCGTCGTCGAGCTGACGGCGACGCAGGCGACGATCGCGCGCCGTATGGCGGAGTCGGCGGCCACGATCCCGGTGTTCACCGTCTCGATCGACGTCGACGTGTCGCTCGTCGCGGCTCTTCGGAAGGACGTCGACGATGCGCCGTCCATCAACGACTTCGTCGTGAAAGCAGCCGCCCTCACGCTCCGCGACTTCCCGCGCTTCAACGCGTCGTTCGCCGAGGGTGCCGTTCACCTGCACTCGCGTGTCAACGTCGGCATCGCCGTCGCCACCGACGACGCATTGCTCGTGCCCGTCGTGTTCGACGCCGACGCCAAGACACTCGCGCAGATCTCGGCGGAGACGCGCCGGCTCGCCGACGCGGCCCGGCGACGCACGCTGCGCCCGGAGGAGCTGCGGGACGGCACGTTCACGGTCTCGAACCTCGGGATGTTCGGCGTGCGCTCGTTCACCGCGATCGTCGATCCGCCGCAGGTGGCGATCCTCGCCGTCGGCGGCATCGTCCGCGATGCGATGTCGCTGACCATGAGCTGCGACCACCGCGTCGTCTACGGCGCAGACGGCGCCCGCTTCCTCTCCCGGCTACGCGAGCTGCTCGAGCGGCCGCTCGCACTCGCGCTCTGATGCCGCCGATCGCGTTCCGTACCGCAGTCCGAGACGCGCTCGACGAAGAGCTCGCCGCGGACGAGCGCGTGATCTTCTTCGGGGAGGACGTCGCCGTCGCCGGAGGTGTCTTCGCAGCGACGCCCGGCCTGTACGAGAAGTACGGGCCGCAGCGCGTGTTCGACACGCCCATCTCGGAGCTCGCCCTCGCCGGCGCGGCGTTCGGCTCCGCGGTGACCGGGCTGCGCCCGGTGATCGAGATCATGTTCGGCGACTTCCTCACCCTCGCGATGGACATGCTCGTCAACCAGGCGACGAAGTACAGGTTCCTGACGGGAGGACAGGTGAGCGTGCCGCTCGTCATCCGCTCCGTCGTCGGGGCGGGAGGCCGCTTCGGCGCGATCCACTCCCAGATGCCGGCCTCCTGGTTCATGGGCGTGCCCGGGCTGAAGATCGTCGCGCCCTCGACGCCCGCCGACGCGAAGTCGCTCCTGAAGGCGGCCATCCGCGACGACAATCCGGTTCTCTTCTTCGAGCACAAGCGCCTCTACACGCTCGAGGGAGACGTGAACGGCGACGTGGGGAAGCTCGGCGAGGCAGTCGTGGTCCGCGAGGGCAGCGACGTCACGCTCGTCACCGCCATGAAGAGCGTCCACGACGCGCTCGAGGCGGCGGCGCGGCTCGACCGCGAGCGCGTCTCGGTCGAGGTGATCGACTTGCGCACGCTCCGTCCGGTCGACGTCGACACCGTCCTCGTTTCGGTTCGCAAGACGAACCGGCTCGTCGTGGTCGAAGAAGGCCCGCTCACCGGCGGCTGGGCCGGCGAGGTGCTCGCCTGCGTCACCGAGCAGGGCCTCGGCCACCTCGACGATGCCTGGCGGATCGCCACGCCGAACACGCCGATTCCCTACAGCCCTCCGCTCGAGGACGCGTTCCTGCCCGGCGCGGATCGCATCGTCGCGGAGATCCTGCGGCGGCTACGGTAGCGGCGTGGCGGCCACCGATCGCAGTTTCGAGTCGTCGAAGGTCGGCAGCCGGCTGCGCACCGAGCGGGAGCGACGCGGGATCAGCCTGCGCGAGCTCGCGCGGCGCGTCGGCGTCTCCCCGAGCCTCGTCTCGCAGATCGAGCTCGACCGCGTCAACCCGTCGGTGAGCACGCTGTACGCGCTCGTCACCGAGCTCGGGATGACGATGAGCGACGTGTTCGGCGACGGAGCCCAGGCCGTCCCGCGCGTTCTCCCCGGGTGGCGCGACGCCGAGGGACTCGTTGCGAGCCCCGACACGCGCCGCGTGATCAATCTCGCTTCGGGCGTGCGTTGGGAGCGGCTGACGCCGCACAGCGACCCGGACGTGGAGTTCCTGTACGTCGTGTATCCGGTCGGCGCCGAGTCGTGCCCCGAGGACGCGCTCGTCACGCACGGCGGGCGCGAGTACGGCTACGTGTCCAGCGGCAGGCTGGGCGTGCGCGTCGGCTTCGACGAGTACGAGCTCGGCCCCGGCGCCTCGATCGCCTTCGACTCGTCCTCGCCGCACCGTCTGTGGGCGATCGGGGGCGAGCCCGTGCACGCAGTCTGGGTGGTCATCGGGCGCTTGGCCGACCCGCGCGCCGACGTCGACCTGCCCGGTCCGGCCCCGCTCGACTAGCCGGGATTAGGCCTCGACCTGTGTCGCGGCGACGCGGCCCGGGCGCTGCCGCGCGCTCCGCACGCGCGCGACGAGCTCGGGCGCCTGGTAGAGGACGAGCGCGAGCAGGATCAGCACTCCGATCGTCATGTCCGCGTACTCGGTCGGCTGCTGGAAGAGCGGAAGGACGTTGTCGATCTCCGTGAGGAAGAGCGCCGCGAGCATGGTCCCGAAGAACGACCCCTTCCCGCCGGCGAGGCTCGCGCCGCCGAGGACGGCCGCCGCGATGCTCTCGAGCGCCTGATTGCCGATGATCGGAGATCCGACCTGCACCTCGGCCGCGAGATAGAAGCCGGCGATGGATGCCATCACCGAGCAGACGACGAATGCGAGGAGCACGGTCATGCCGGTCGACATCCCGAGACGGCGGGACGAGGTCGCGTCGAGACCGACTGCACGGAGGGCGAGGCCGCTCCGTGTACGGTAGAGCCAACCGTCGGCGAGTGCGGCCAGGACGACTACCCCGACGAACGCGAGCGGGATGAAGCTCACGCTCGAGGTGAGCGTGCTTGTGACGTCGGTGTTGATCGCGCCCTGCGGATAGGACCGCAGCAGGAGCGACGCGCCCTCGAGCACGCTGAGCGTGCCGAGTGTCGCGACGATCGACGGGAGCCGGAAGATCCGAATGAGGAGCGCGTTGAAGACACCGGTCGCGAGCCCGACCGCGACGAGCGCGAGCGCGCCCGGAAGCAGGACGATCCCCGAAGTGCTGTCCGTCATCGTGAACGACGCGGTGACGACGCACATGGTCATCAGCGCCGCGACCGAGATGTCGAAGCCGCCGACGAGGAGCGCGCTCGCCTGCCCCATCGACACGAGGATGAGGGGCATGGCCTCGAGGAGGAGGCTGTTGAGATTCTCCTTGCCGAGGAACGTCGAGTGCCGGGCCTCCGTGTACGCGCCGAGCGCGAGGATCAGCGCCGTCATCAGCCCGAGCGGCAGCCAGCCGCGCTTCACGCCGGCGCTCCGACGTCGGCGCGCGTACGCGATCCGACGATCGCTTCGACGATCCGCCGCTCACCGAGCTCGTCCCGCGGGATCTCCTCCACGATGCGCCCGCGCGACATCACGACGACTCGATCGCACAAGCCGGCGAGCTCGAGCGGGTCGCTCGACTTGACGAGGGCGGCGAGACCCTCGTCCGTCTTCGCGCGCAGCGCCTCGTAGATGTCGAAGCGCGCGCCGACGTCGACGCCCTGCGTCGGCTCGTCCGCCAGGATCACCTTGACGTCGCCGCGCAGGAACGGCCGGATGAGGGACACCTTCTGCTGGTTGCCTCCGGAGAGCGATTGCACCGGCTGCTCCGCCGACCCCATGCGGACCCGCAGGCGTTGCACGAGCTCGGCGATCGCCCGCCGCTCGCGGCTGCGCCCGACGACGCCGGCCCGGGAGAGCCTGCGCAGCACCTGGACGGTGGCGTTCGCGCGCACGCTCAGGACCGGAAACAGGGCCTCGCCGCGGCGGTCTCCGCTCAGCAACACGACTCCGCCGCGCAACGGGCCGACGGGGGAGCGCAGGTCCAGCGCGGCGCCGCCGCACGTCGCCGAGCCGGCGGCCCGTTCGACCCCCGCGAGCGCGCGAAGGAGCTGCACTTGGCCGTTTCCCTCGGCGCCGGCTATGCCGAGGATCTCCCCCTTCCGGACGACGAGGTCGACCGGACCGAAGCGTTCGCCGTGCAGGCCGGTCACTGCGAGCACGACCTCGGGCTCCTCCGCGGGGGCGCGCCGCTCCGGGAACGCGACCTTGAGGGGGCGCCCGATCATCAGTGCGACGAGCGCCTCCTCGGAGACCGACGTGGCGTCGAATGTGCCCTGGCCGACCCCGTCGCGGAGCACGGTCACCCGGTCGGCGACGGCGAGCACCTCCGGCAGCCGGTGGCTGACGTAGACGACGCCCACACCCGCTCGCGCACGCTCGGCCACGAGCGCGTGCAGCTGCCCGACGGCGTCCGGGCCGAGCGCCGTCGTCGGCTCGTCGAGGAGCAGCACCTTCGGTTGCGTGAGGAGCGCCTTCGCCACCTCGAGCAGCTGCCGCTCGGCGAGCGAGAGCGACCCGATCGGCGCGGCGACGGGAAGGTCGAGCGTGAATCCCGCAAGCGTCTCCTTCGCCCAGTCGTGCATCTGCCCGTACGGCGGGCGCGCGTCGGCGGGGACGGCGAGGTAGACGTTCTCGGCCACCGTCAGGCCGAGGACGTGCGAATAGTCCTGATAGGCGATGCCGACCCCGAGCCGCCGTGCGGCGGCGGGGGAGTGGCGCCGGAGCACGCTTCCACCGATCTCCACCGTGCCCTCGTCGGGAGCGAGGGAGCCGCTGGCGATCCCCAGCAATGTCGACTTCCCGGACCCGTTCTCTCCGACGAGGGCGTGTATCTCGCCGGCGCGGCAGTCGACGCTGACCTCGCGAAGCGCCTGAACCGCGCCGAACGCCTTCGACACCGTGCGGACGGACAGCACGTCGGGGCTCACGGGCCCGGGAATCGACATATCGGAATCAGCTTCTCGTAACTCGGTCCTCCTAGGGGTACATCTGGTGGAGCAGGCTCAGCGGGATGAGCGACGTCCCGGAGGCAGTTGCCGGATACCCCTTGAGGCACATGTCCCGCTTGGACTGCTGCTGCAGCTGGATCGGGAACACGATCTCGGGCGGGATCTTCGCTCCGGCGAGCTTCATCATGTCCGCGGTCAGCGCCACGCGGATCTGCGCGTTGCCGGCCGAGTAGTAGTAGATCTTGAGGTTCGGGTTGTTCAGCTTGTCGGCGAGGCATCCCATTCCGGCCTCGTCGGTCCTGTACGTGAACACGCCGTTGTAGGGGATGTTCGCCGCCTGGTAGGCGGCATAGCCGCCCTGCGACATGAAGAGCGCGTCCTCGTAGCTCAGGCCCTTCAGGTCCGGGTACTTCGCAAGGATGCCCGCGACGATCCCCTGCACCTTCGACGGATCCCAGTTCGTCGGGTCGTTCGCGACCACGTTGATCGACTTGTTCAGCGCCGCCTGCTCGCACTTCTGCCAGCCGAGCGACAGCGGGTTGCCGGGGAAACCGCCCATGAAGGCGATGTCACCCGAGCCGACCTGCGAGTTCATGACCTGTGCGAAGGCCTTCCCGAGCTTGCACGTGTCCTCGCCGACGACGGTCGTGTAGTTCGTGCCCGGGCCGGTCACGTACCCCCACGCGTACGTCGACACCGGGATGCCCGCCTTCGTCGCCTGCTGGAACACCGGGATCATCGCGTCGCCGAAGTCGGGATACGTGACGATCGCGCTCACGTGCTGCGCGATCACCGACTTGAAGTCCGCGATCGCCTGGTTCAGGTCGGAGTGAGCGCTCCGGTAGATGATCTTGCCGATCTGCGGATACGTCAGGGCCTGGAGGATGAACTCCATCTTCGACATCTGGCGATACGTGTTCTCGCCGAAGCCCTCGACGTACGCGACGGTGAGCTTGCCGCCCGTGCCGGTGCTGCAGCCGTTGTTCTTCCAGCACTTGAGCGCGAGCGCGTAGTTGACAGTCTTCGTCGCGCGTCCGTATGCGGCGAGCGAGATGTCGCGGGCGGCCTTGCTCGACGGCAGCAGGTTGGCCTGGAAGAGCGCGTGCGAGAGGGTGGCTTTCGGCGCCGAGTACGTCTCACCGAAGCCCCCGCCGCTTCCGATCATGGCGCCTCCGGTCCCCACGCCCGAGGGGCCTGACGTTGCCGAGTGCCCGTTGCCGGCGGCGCCGCCGGCGGCCGTGACGAGCGCGATCGCTGTCGCGGCCACGAGCATGAGCACCGCGACCAACTGGCGCTTCCGTCTCATCTTTGACTCCTTCCGTTGGTACATGGTTACCCTCCTTCGCGCAACCCTCTGGTCAGATGCCTGCGCTAACCGGCGCCTGCCGCCTGCGGAGGCGGTTTGCCCGGTCGCAGCCCTCGGCCGAGGACCGCGGCGACGCGGTCGCCCGAGACGATCATCCCCGCGATGATCGCTGCGCCGAAGACCACGTACTGCATCGCCGCCGACAGCCCCATGGTCACGAGCATCTGGGTCAGCAGCGTGAGCGCGAGCGCTGCGAGCCAGGTCGAGCTCGCGCTTGCCAGGCCGCCGGTGAGAGACGCGCCGGCGATGACGACCGCCGCAATCGGCGACAACAGATAGGCCGAGCCGAACGCGGGGTCGATGCTGATGTTCACTCCGGCGAGCAGCACCCCCGCGACGGCGTAGAGCGTGCCTGCCGCGGTGTAGGCGAGCACGACGTGCGTCCTGACGTGGAGCCCGCCCATCCAGGCTGCCCGCGGGTTCGCCCCGACCGCCTGGAAGCGCCGTCCGAGCACCGTGTACCGGAGGACGAGCGCGATCACGAGCGTTATGGCGAGCCCGGTCCAGAAGACGTTGCTGACGCCGAGCGGCTTGTCCCTCGCCCACGACGCGAGCCCTCCCGGCACGTTGGGCTGGTTCGTGACGACGTCGCGGGAGTACTTGCTGCTCCAGGCGAGCACGATTTGTCCGACTGCGAGCGTGACGATGAGCGGGTTGAGGCGGAGCACGCCGACGAGCACCCCATTGACGAGGCCCACGAGCACGCCGACTCCGAGGGCTGCGAGGATCGCGACCGGAAGGTTGTGGTCCGCGCCGGCGCCGACGCCGGCGATGAGGTTGCCTCCGAAGGAGATCACTCCCGGCGTGGAGAGGTCGATGCCCGCGTGCATGAACACGAGCATCTGACCGAGAGCTGCGATCGCCAGGACGGAGGCGTTGGGGAGGATGTACGACCACGAGGTATTGCCGAGGGCGGCCGGCGCGGCGATCGCGGCGACGACGAGAAGCGCGCACGTGGCGAGCCAGACCGGGAGGAAGCGGGCGACGAGGGCGGCATTCGCAGCGAGACGTCGGCCGGACGCGCCCGCGAGCCGTCCCATCGGGGGCGGCGATGAAGGGCTGGCCGCGACCACGGCACATTCTGACCAGGTGGGGCGAACAGTGTCAATGATGGCTTAACGAATCTGGGTCGTGGCGCGCTGTCCCGTTGACGCGACGCGGGCAACCGTTTATGGTCGCTGTACATGCGGTGGCGCACGCATTCGTCAGCTGCCCTGAGTGGCTCACGCGTGCGGCCGCACGATTCCACGTCGCGTCACGCAAGGAGAGATGCATGAGCTCGCAGCGGCTTTTGATCCGCAACGGCTTCGTCGTCTCGATGGACCCCGTCGTCGGCGACATCCCGCAGGGCGACGTCCTCGTCGAGAACGGCGCAATCGTCGACGTCGGACGGGACCTCGGGGTCACGGACGCCGAGCAGGTCGACGCCACCGGGATGATCGTCATGCCGGGATTCGTCGACACCCACAGGCACACGTGGCAGACGCCGGTCCGCGGCGTCCTTCCGTCGTGCACGCTCGACCACTACTTCGCGGTCATGCTCGGCCAGGTCGGCGGCTTCTACCGGCCGGAGGACGTCCACATCGGCAACTACGCGGGCTCGCTCGAGGCCCTCAACGCCGGCGTCACGACGCTGCTCGACTGGTCGCACATCAGCAACACGCCCGACCACTCGGATGCGGCGATCCAAGGGTTGAAGGACGCAGGCATCCGCGCCGTCTACGCCCACGGAATGCCGACGGGCGGCGAATGGTGGATGTTCAGCGAGCTGAACCATCCCGAGGACATCCGGCGGATTCGCGACACGTACTTCGCGACCGACGGCGGCCTGATCACCCTCGCCATGGCGGCGCGCCAGCCCGGCAACGTGAACTTCGACGTCGCGAAGCACGACTGGGCGCTCGCGCGCGAGCTCGGGATCCCGATCAGCGTGCACGTCGGCATGCGCCTCCACAACGTGCACTACGAGCCGGTGAAGGACATGCACGACCTCGGCCTCATGGGCCCGGACGTCTGCTACATCCACATGACCGACCTCACCGACCAGGAGCTCGACTGGATCGCCGAGACGGGCGGCAAGGCCTCGATCGCCCCGTACGTCGAGATGCTGATGGGCCACGGGCCGCCGCCGGTCGGGAAGATGCTCACGCGCGGAGTTCGCCCGTCGCTCAGCGTGGACGTCGTCTCGAGCGTTCCGGGCGAGATGTTCACTCAGATGCGGACGGCGCTCGCCTACGACCGGATCCTCGAGTTCACGGACACGCCGGACATCGCGTTCGCGCCGAGGCTCACGCACACCGACGTGCTCGAGTTCGCGACGATCGACGGCGCCCGGTCGATCATGCTCGAGGACAGAGTCGGATCGCTCACGACGGGCAAGCAGGCGGACATCGTCCTGCTGAAGACGGACATGATCAACACCGCGCCCGTGCTCGACCCGAAGGGCACCATCGTGACGTTCGCCGACACGTCGAACGTCGACTCCGTCTTCGTAGCCGGCAACCCGGTGAAGCGCGGCGGTCAGCTCGTCGACGTCGACATGAAGTCGGTCGTCCGCACGCTCGAGGAGTCGCGCAACCACATCCTCTCGCGCGGCGGGCTCCTGCCCGACTGGTGCTCGGAGTCCGTGGCGGCGGTCTAGTCACTCGCGGGCGGGCCGGCCGGCGTCGCAGCCGGTCGTGCCCGCCCGTTCATGCGAAAGGAGAGCGAGGAAGTGGCGAGCAGGAGCGTCGTCGTCGTGGGCGGTACCCGCGGCCTAGGCCGCGAGCTTGCGCAGTTCTACGCCGCTCGTGGGCGCGACGTCGTCATCACCGGCCGCGATGCCGCGGGCGCCGCCTCGTGCGCAGCCGAGATCGGTGGCTCCACGCGCGGCATCGCTCTCGATCTCGCCGAGCCGCAGACGCTCGCCGAGCGGCTGTCGGATGTCGGCGACGTCGAGCATCTCGTGCTCGCGGCGATCGACCGCGACAGCAACACAGTCAAGGACTACGACGTCGCGGCGGCCCTGCGCCTCGTGACGCTCAAGGTCGTCGGCTACACGGAGGTGGTCCACGCCCTCCTCCCGCGGATGGCCGAGGATGCGTCCGTCCTCATCTTCGGCGGGCTCGCCCGCGACCGTCCCTATCCCGGCTCGACGACCGTGACGACCGTGAACGGCGCCGTGACCGGCCTCGTGCGCACGCTCGTGATCGAGCTCGCGCCCAGACGCGCGAATGCCATCCATCCGGCGATCGTCGGCGACAGCCCGCAGTGGCGCGACATGCCGCCGGAACGATTCGACGCCCTCGTCGCGCGGACACCCACCCGGCGCCTGGTGACGATGGCGGAGGTCGTGGATGCGTCCCGCTTTCTGCTCGAGAACGGCGCCATCAACGGCATCAACCTCCCGGTCGACGGCGGCTGGCTCTGCATGTGAGCGGACTGCCGGAATCCCGTAGCGTCTGACGGGGCGTCCCCCGATGCGGCCGCCGAGGGCCCGGTGCAACTGTTGGTGCCATGGTGCACGCACCGTGGACATACGAGCTGCCTGCGACGGGGGCCGCTGCCGAGAACCTCGACGACTACGAGGCGCGGGCAGCCGACGGCGCGCACGTCGGGATCGTCACCGGGCTGGTCGAGCGCGACGGCGAGCGGTACCTGCTCGTCGACGCGGGCCGGCTGCCGCCCCTTCTGCACCGGCGACTCGCGTTCCGCTGGGACGATGTGGGCCTCGTCGACCACGACGCTCTCGTCGTCGAGCTCGCCTGCGATCGCTCGCACCTGGAGGCGAGTGCGCTCGCACTCGATCCTGCGCTCGCGAGGCATGACGCCCGTGCGGAGGCAGTCCGCATCCACCGACTGCCGGCAGAGTTGGCGCATTCCGGCTTGCCCGGGCAAGAGGGGCCGGTCGAGGGTGCATCGGCGCTCCTCGTGCTGGTCGCCGCCGCGTTGAGCCCCTGGTCGCTGCTCCCGATCGTCGCGGTCTGGGGAACGCGTGGTCTCGGCGGCTGGGATCTCGCCGCGTTCGCCGTGCCGGTGCTGTTCGCCGTCGCGGCAGTCGGTGTCGCAGGCTATTCGCTCTACCGCGAGCCGCATTTCGGACACCACGCGCATACCCGCGCCTAGTCTCGCCCCGCCTACTCGTGGCCGGAGACTGCGTGCGGAACGTACGGCTCCTCGAGCTGCGCGATCTCGTCCGCGTCGAGCGAGAGCTGCTCGCCCGCGAGCGCGTCGTCGAGGTGCTCGAGCTTCGTCGCGCCGACGATCGGCGCAGTGACGGCGGGCTTGTGCAGGAGCCAGGCGAGCGCGACCTGTGCTGCCGCGACGCCGCGCGCCGTGGCGACCTCGACCGCGCGTTCGACGACCGGGAAGTCGAGCTCCGGGACATAGAGGGAGTCGGCGAAGGGATCCGTGCGCGAGCGCTCGGTGCGGCGCTCGCCCTCCCGTGTCCGGTTGCCCGCGAGCATGCCGCGCGCAAGCGGGCTCCAGGGCAGCACGCCGACGCCCTGGTCGACGCACTGCGGGATCATCTCTCGCTCCTCTTCCCGGTAGACGAGGTTGTAGTGGTTCTGCATCGACACGAACCGCGTCGGCGCCACCGATTGAGCCTTGGCGAACTGCCAGGCGAACATGCTGCTCGCCCCGATGTACCGCGCCTTTCCCGACTTCACGACGTCGTGGAGCGCGTCCATCGTCTCCTCGATCGGCGTCCGGTAGTCCCAGCGGTGGATCTGATACAGGTCGACGTAATCGAGCCCCAGCCGCTCGAGCGACCCGTCGATCGACGCGAGAACGTGCTTGCGCGACAGGCCGGCGCCGTTCTCGCCCGGCATCGTTCGGCCGTGCACCTTCGTCGCAACGACGTATTCGTCGCGTGTGTCGAAGAGCTTCTTCAGCAGACGCCCGGTGATGATCTCGCTCCGGCCGCCGTTGTAGACGTCGGCCGTGTCGAAGAAGACGACCCCGCCCTCGACGGCGCGGCGCACGATCGGCTCGGCCGCCTCCTCGTCCAGCGCCCACGGCCGGCTCTCGTGGGGGCCGTAGCTCATCATCCCGAGACAGATCCGCGAGACGCGGAGACCCGTCCGGCCGAGGTTCACGTACTCCATGCGGGCACGCTAGAGGATTGCTCGTCCGGAAGCAGCGGCATCGTGATTCCCGGCGAGCGGCCGAGAAGGACCGCGCGTGTGATCGCATCCGTTCCGAACCGCTCGCGGACGCGGTCGAGGGCCGCGTCGAGCGCTTCGCTCTCCCGGCGGTCGAACGGCAGCACGAGCTGAAGGGCGCCGCCGTCGTCGAGGTTCGCGACGGATATGCCGACGAGGGTCAGCCCGCGCTGCTCGAGGGTCGGCAGCTCCCCGACGAGGAGCGCCCGTGCTGTGGCGAGGATGCGTTCCGTGCTCGCGGTCGCATACGGCAGCGTGAACGAGCGCGTCGCACGTGTGTAGTCGTCGAACCGCAGGCGCAGCACGATCGTGCGCCCGGCGCGGCCGGCCTTCCGCATCCGCCCGGCGACGCGATCGACGAGCGTCGCGAGGTCGGCGTCGACCGACTCGCGGGTCCAGGGTCTTCGGCCGCGCGCGCGCTGCGAACCGATCGAGCGTCGGCGCCTCCGCGCTTGGACCGGCCGCGGGTCGAGGTTGTGCGCGAGCGCGTGCAGGTGCCGCCCGGCGGCCTGCCCGAGCATCGAGACGAGGATCGACTCCGGCAGCACCGCGACCTGCCGCACCGTCGTGATGCCGCGCGCGCGGAGCTTGCGCGCGGTCGCGGGCCCGACTCCCCAGAGCCGCTCGACCGGCAGCGGGTGGAGGAATGCGATCTCGTCGTCGGGCGGGACGACGAGAAGGCCGTCCGGCTTCGCCACCGCGCTTGCGACCTTCGCCAGGAACTTCGTCCGCGCGACGCCGATCGTGATGGGCAGGCCCACCCGCTCGCGCACCGCCCACCGCAGCCGCGCTGCGATCTCGGCCGGTGTGCCCACGCTTCGCTCCATCCCGCGGACGTCGAGGAACGCCTCGTCGATCGACAGCCCTTCGACGACGGGCGACGCGTCCTCGAACACGCGGAAGACCTCCTTGCTCGCCTCGGCGTACGCGGACATGCGCGGCGGCACGACCACCGCGTGGGGGCACAGCCGCCGCGCGCGCGCCCCACCCATGGCCGTCTCGATGCCGAACGCCTTCGCCTCGTAGCTCGCGGCGAGCACGACGCCGCCGCCGACGATCACGGGCCGACCGCGGAGCCGCGGGTCGTCGCGCTGCTCCACGGAGGCGAAGAAGGCATCGAGGTCGGCGTGGAGGATGGAGGCCGACACGAACACATGTTCCCACGGCGCCGAGGTTTGGGCGAGGACGTTTGAGTAATCAAGTAGACGATGAACCCCGCGTAGGCGTCGTTCAGGCGGCGGCCGCGGCGGGCGTCCACGTGAACCGCCACAGTGCGACCGCGAGCCCGACGGCGGCCCAGAGCAGGAGCATGCCGACGTCGGACCACACGAAGCCGGCGCCGCGGGTGGCAGGGTCGAACGCGTGGTGGAGACCGTCTGCCAGATGCTGGACGGGGAACACCTCGGCGACGTCGCGCAGCCAGGTCGGCAGGTTGACGTTCGGGATGAAGATCCCGGAGATGAAGTAGAGCGGGAGCATCGCAGCCTGCACCATCGGCTGGGCGGCGTCCTCGTTCTTGATCACGGTCGTGAACGCGAAGCCGACGCATACGAAGCTGGCCGCGCCGATGACGGCGGTGACGACGACGCCGGGGAGGGTGTGCGTCGGCAGCCTCACTCCATATCCGAACCGGCCGATGAGGAGCAGCACGGTCATGGTTGCGAGCGCGATGACGATCGCGGTCAGCGCGCGGCCTGCGATCAACACCGAAGCCGGCACCGGCGTCGCACGCCGGCGCTTGAGCACGCCCACTCGCGTTGCGTCGTGACGGAGATCACGAGGTTGACGAACGAGGCCGCGATCACTCCCATCGCCGACAGGCCGGGGACGTAGTACGTCGACCCCTTGACGCCGTTTCGCAGCGTGTCGTTGCCGAAGACGCTGACGAAGATGACGAGAAAGAGCACCGGCAGCACGATCGTGAAGAAGCGCGACTGCCTGTTGCGGAAGAACGCGAGCAGGTCGTAGCGGAACTGGTGAAGGATCATTCGCGGCTTCCGGTGAGCTGAAGATAGACGTCCTCGAGCGACGGGCGGCGCACGTCGAGGTCGGGAAGATCGATGCCTCGGTCGAGCGCCCAGTCGGCGAGCGCCTTCACGTCGGCGAGCGGCCGTTGGCTCTCGACCGCGACGCGCCCGTTGTCGACGTGCGCGCGGACGGGCAGGTCGTCGAGAGCGACGCCCGGCGGGAGGATGAACGAGATGCGCACCGCCATCCGCTCGCGGCCGCCGAGCGTCTGCGGCGTCCCCTCCGCGACAATGGCTCCCGCCGAGATGACGGCGATGCGGTCCGCGAGGCTCTCGGCCTCGTCCATGTAATGCGTCGTCAGGAAGACGGTCTTGCCGAGCGCGCGCAGCCCGTCGATCACGCTCCACGCCTGGCGGCGGGCCGAGGGGTCGAAGCCGGTCGTCGGCTCGTCGAGGAAGACGAGCTCAGGGTCGCCGATGAGCGCGAGCGCGACGTCGAGGCGGCGGCGCTGCCCACCGGACAGCTGCTCGCCGAGCGTCTCCGACTTCGCCTCCAGGCCGACGAGCGCGATCGTCTCGTCGATGTCCCGCGGGCGCTCGTAATAGCCGGCGTAGAGCCGGAGACACTCGCGCACGGTGAGGCCCGGCTCCGCCGACGACTCCTGCAGGACGCAGCCGACCCGGTTCCGCCACTCCGAGCCTGCATGGGCCGGATCGACGCCGAGGACGAGCACCTCCCCCTCGCTGCGGGTGCGGAAGCCCTCGAGCATCTCGACCGTCGTCGTCTTTCCGGCCCCGTTCGGGCCGAGGAAGGCGAAGATCTCTCCGCGCCGCACGTCGAGGTCGATGCCCGCGACCGCCTCCACTGCTGCGTAGCGCTTGCGCAGCCCGCGGACGCTGATCACTGCATCGTCCACGCGGCCACTCTCGCACACCACAATGGCGGGAGGCATGGCCAAACAGTCTGGGCCTTCCCTGCTCTCCGGCATCGCCGCACTTGCGGGTGCAGCGGCGGAGGCCGGCGCGGACCGGCTCACGGTCGCGCTCGGAGGCCGTGAGCGAGCACGCGTCATCGTCGTTCTCGCGAGCATCCTCGCCCTGAGCGCGGCGGATGTCTCCACGGTGGGCGCGGCGGCGACGGAGCTGCGCCACGGCCTCCACATCAGCAACACCGACATCGGCCTGCTCGTGACGACGACGTCCATCGTCGGCGCTATCGCGACGCTCCCCTTCGGCGTCCTCGCCGACCGCGTCCGCCGCACGGCGACGCTCTCGATCACGATCCTGCTGTGGGCGGCGGCGATGCTATGGAGCGCGACCGCGGGGAACTTCCACGACCTGCTCCTCGCGCGCATCTTCCTCGGCGCGGTGACGGCCTCGGCGGGCCCGATGATCGCGTCGCTCGTCGGCGACTACTTCGGCGGCTGGGAGCGCGGTCGCATCTACGGCTACATCCTGACGGGCGAGCTCCTCGGCGCAGGCTTCGGCTTCGCCGTCAGCGGAGACATCGCCGCTCTTTCCTGGCGCGCGGCGTTCGTCATCCTCGCGATCCCCGCGCTCGTCCTCGCCGTGTTCGTGGCGCGGCTGCCGGAGCCGCGACGGGGAGGGCGAGGCGTGCTCCTGCACGAGTCGGAGGAGCCTCCGCCGGAGCACGACGACGAGGGGCCGCACGAGACGGACGCGCAGCGGCTAGCGCGCGAGCGCGGTATCCAGCCCGACCCCGAGCTCGTCCTCCACGACGACCCGCGGAGGATGAACCTCGCCGAGGCGACGCGGTACGTCCTGCGCATCCGCACGAACATCGTCCTCATCGCGTCGAGCGCGTGCGGCTACTACTTCCTCGCCGGTGTGCAGACGTTCGGCGTCGAGTTCGCGAAGGAGCAGTACGGCGTCGGACAGGCGCTCGCGAACATCCTCCTGCTCGTCATCGGCATCGGCGCGGTCGGCGGCGTGCTCGCGGGCGGTGCCGTCGGCGACCGGCTCCTGCACCGCGGCCGCCTCAACGGCCGCCTCTACGCGGCCATCGGCGCCGCGGCGCTGACCCCGGTCCTCTTCGGGCCGGCGCTGTTCACGCGCAGCGCCGGGGGTGCCCTGCCCTATCTCATTGCGGCCGTGTTCGTCCTGTCGGCCCAGAACCCGCCGCTCGACGCGGCGCGGCTCGACATCGTGCCGCCGCTGCTGTGGGGGCGTGCGGAGGCGGTGCGCACACTCCTTCGCTCCGCGGCGCAGGCACTCGCGCCACTGCTCTTCGGAGCCGTGAGCGACTACCTCTTCGGGGGCGGCCGCACCGGCCTCCAGTGGACGTTCGCCGTCATGCTCGTGCCGCTCGCGGCGAGCGCGTATCTGCTGTTCCGCGGCCGCAGGACGTATCCGCGCGACGTCGCGACCGCGGCTGCGTCGGCTAACGGTTGAGCATCAGGTCGATGGCGGCGTGCAGCTCCTCGAGCCGGCTGACGCCGAACGCGCGTACGATCCCGTTCTCGTCGACGACGAGGTTCGCCGGCACGCCGCGCACGCCCAGCGCGCGCGCGTACTCACCCGTCTCGTCGAGGAGGATCGTTCCCTTGAGGCCCCACATCTCGACGAAGCGCTCGACCTCCGGCTGCGGCTCGGTTCCCTCCCAGATGTCGATGTGGATGACGTCGAGACCCGACCGGTCCCGTTCTGCGAGCCGCAGTTCTTCCAGGAACGGCGCCTCGGCGTTGCACGGCCCTCACCAGCTGGCGAAGAAGTTGACGATGAAGCGCTTCTGCGCCCACTCGAGGCTGGAGCGCTTCTCACCGGTCGCGAGGTCCACGAGCGAGAAGGCGGGAAGCGGCTTGCCGACGAGCGGCGACACCTCCTCGACCGCGGGCGCCGGTGGGCGGCCTGCCAGCAAGTCCTCGGCGATCGTGAGCGTGCCGCTGCCTGCGTCCGTGCACAGCAGGCGGCCGTCGACCGGATCCACGGTGACGCCGCCGGGCCCTTCGCCGACGGTGATCTGCGTCCATTCGGCGCCGTCCGCGACGCCGAGGACGCTGATCGTCCCCGCGCCTCGGTTCGTGACGTAGACCCGGTCGTGGTCGGGAGCGACCGTGAGGCCGACAGGCGCCTCGCCGACGCGCAGCTCCTCGATGACGCGCATGCCGTCGACGTCGATGCGGTTGACCGTCCCTGCGACGGAGTTGACGACGAACGCCTCGCCGCGCTCGGGCACGACGCCGACGGCGCACGCGCCGGTCCCCACGTCGAGGCGGCCGATGACCTCGTTCGTGTCCTGGTTCACGAACGTGACCGACGCGGCGATGAAGTTGACGCAGAGGACGATGCGGCGCTCGCGGTCGATCTCGATCGCGCCTGCGCCGATTTCCGCCTCGACGGTCGCGATCGTCTCCAGCGTGTCGACGTCGATGACGCTCATCGTCCCGCCGAGGGAGTTCCCGACGTACAGCCGCCGGCGCTCGCGGTCGTAGCCGAGCCCTGACGGGTATGCGCCGACCGGAATGGTCGCGGCAAGCTGCAGCGTCTCCGCGTCGACGACCGAGACGGTGTCGGCGTGGGCGTCGGCGGTGAAGATGCGGTCGGTGGTGGCGTCGAAAACGAGGTCGATGGGCTCCTTGCCCACGGGCACCCACGCGATCGCCTTCTGCTCCTGGAGGTCGACGACCGTCACCCAGTCGCTGCGGGAGCACGCGACGTAGGCGCGTCGACGGTCCGCGTCGGCGGCGACTCCTTCCGGATCGAGACCGACGGCGATCTCCGCGACCTTCCGGGAGTGCGTCGGGACGTCGATGCGGCAGGCGGCCCCGACCGGAAAGTCGCCGATTTCCACCCGCTACCCGTATCACATTGCGGTGACGGCAGTGGCAACAGCCGCCTGCCCGAAGCTGACGCCACCGTCGTTCGGCGGGACGAGTCGGTGTGTCAGGACGCGGAAGCCCTGCCGCTCGAGACGCGCGCGCGTCGACGCGAGCAGCCGGAGGTTCTGGAAGGTCCCGCCGGAGAGGACGACCGTGCGCGGCCCGGCGTGCTCCGCGCACGCGGCCGCGGCCGCCGCGGCGACCGTCTCGTGGAACGCGGCCGCGACCACTTCTTTCGGCATCCCTTCGAGTCGGTGCACGTACGCGTCGGCCACGAGCGACGTCGGATCGCCGAACGTCCAGTCGAACGGATCCGCCGCGACGTCGCCGGCGAGCTGCTCGAGCTCGATCGCGGCCTGGCCCTCGTACGTCACCTCGTCGCGGACGCCGAGGACGGCGGCGACGGCGTCGAAGAGGCGCCCCATCCCGGACGCGAGCGGTGCGTTGATGTCGAGGCTCGCGCGCACGTCCGTCCAGCGCTCCCACGGAACGGGCAGGCCGGCGCGCTCGAGGTGTGCGGCCGCGATGCGCCACGGCTCGCGCACGGCCGCCTCGCCGCCCGGGAGCGGCACCGGATCGAGCCACGCGAGCCGCTCGAAACCGGCGAGGTCGCAGCGCAGGAGCTCGCTCCCCCAGAGCGTCCCGTCGGTGCCGTATCCGGTGCCGTCGAATACGAGCGCGAGCGCCTCGCCGGTCTCGCCGTGCTCGGCGAGGCACGCGGCCGCATGCGCGTGGTGGTGCTGGACGCCGACGAGCTGCGCCTCCTGTTCGACCGCCCACTTGGTCGAGAGGTACTCGGGATGAAGGTCGTAGGCGACCACCTCCGGCCGCACGTCGAGCATGTCGAGGTAGAGCGCCATGTCGGTGAGGAACGCGCGGTACGACGCTTCGCCGTCGAGGTCGCCGAGGTGCGGAGAGAGGAACGCATCGGCGCCCCGCGCGACGCAGAACGTGCTCTTCAGCTCTGCACCGGCTGCGACGATCGGCCGGCGCGCAGCGACCGGCAGCGGCAGCGCGCCGGGTGCATGGCCGCGCGAGCGGCGGATCGGAAACGACCCGCGCACGACCGAGTCCTCACAGCGTCGGTGGATCGGCCGGTCGTGCGCCAGGAACGCGTCGGCAATCTCGCCGAGCCGCGCACGTGCCTCGTCGTCGTCGAACGCGATCGGCTCGTCGCTGACGTTCCCGCTCGTCATCACGAGCGGGACGCCGGCGTCGTGCAGGAGCAGATGGTGGAGCGGGGTGTAGGGGAGCATCAGACCGAGCCAGACCGTGCCGGGCGCGACCGACGGGGCGAGCCGATCCTTCGCGCGAACGAGGACGATCGGGCGTTCCCGCGACTCGAGCAGCGTGCGCTCGGCGTCGCCGACGTCGGCGAGGGCGTCGGGGTCGTTGGTCATCACGGCGAACGGCTTGTCCTCGCGGTGCTTGCGGGCGCGCAGCCGCGCGACCGCGTCCTCGTTCGTCGCATCGCACGCGAGGTGGTAGCCGCCGAGACCCTTCACCGCGACGACGGCGCCGCCGAGGAGCAGGCGGACCGCCTCCTCGAGCGACATCGACAGCCGCGGCCCGCACGCCGGGCAGCACACCGGTTCCGCGTGGAAGCGCCGGTCACGCGGGTCCTCGTACTCGCGCCGGCAGTCCGCGCACAGCTCGAAGCCGGCCATGGTAGTCAGCGGGCGGTCGTACGGGACGCCGCGCACGATCGTGAAGCGGGGCCCGCACTGCGTGCAGTTGACGAACGGGTACCGGTAGCGCCGGTCGTCCGGGTCGAAGAGCTCGCGCAGGCAATCGGCGCACGTCGCCACGTCGGCCGGAACGAGCGCCGTGCGCGCGGTCGCAGCGCTCGCCTCGATGCGGAAGGCCGTCTCGCCGCACGGCGCGACCTGCTCCCAAGTCAGGCCGTCGACGCGCGCCAGCGTGGGCGCCTCCGCCGCGATTGCAGCCGAGAACGCGTCGAGCGTCGCTGCGTCTCCCTCTGCCTCGACGACGACACCGGCTCCGTCGTTGAGGACGAAGCCTCCGAGCCGGTGGCGCTCGGCGAGCACGTAGACGAACGGCCGAAAGCCGACGCCCTGGACGACGCCGGTCACCCGGAGGCGGCGCCGTTCTCTCACCGCGGTTGATGTAACCACATCGTTTCCCTCCGTTAGCCGAGGCGTCTCCCACCCATCGTCGCGTGGCGCGGAGGATCGCGGCGTCCGTCAAAGCCCGCAGAGGAGGAACAAATGGCGAGCCTGTCGGCGTTCCCCGCGAATGCCGTCATCACCGGCGCCCGGCTCCAGGGCACGAACCTCCAGGGAGCCGACCTCGGCGGGCGCGGGTTTCTCCCGCGCCCGCGTCGGTCTGCACGACTCCTACGCCGGCATGGCCGCAACCGCTGTAAGCGACGCCAGCTCCATCCGTATCTTCCTCAGGTCTCGCTTCGGCTCGCGGAGAGCGGCTCCACGGGCGCCGTGCGCCTTGAGGAGATTGAGCTCTCGCGTGCGCTCGGCGATCTGTGCGAGCAGCCGCTCGACCTCTTTCCGGTAGCGAGCGTGATCCGTCATGCCGCCTCCTCGATCAGCTCGAACGGGACGACCTCCTGCTCGACCTCCGCCGGGTGGGACTCGATGAGCGCAGCCGACAGGAGGCTGCCGGCGAGCGATATCGCCGCCAGCACGTAGAACGCGACCACGAACCCGTGCGTCAGCGCGTTCGGGGCGAACGCTCCGACGTGATGGGACGTGGCGAACCGCGAGGTATACGTCGTCGCGATCGTCGTCGCCACCGCCACGCCGATCGCCCCGCCGATCTGCTGCGACGTGTTCAGCAGGCCGGACGCGACTCCGGCATCTCGCTTGGCGACGCCCGCCAGTGCGCCGATCGACATCGGAACGAAGGCGAACGCCATCCCGACGCCGCCGATGAGGAACGCCGGGAAGAGATCCCAGAAGTAGTGCCCCGTCACCGGCAGACGCGTGTACAGCAGCAGCCCTCCCGTCGCGACGAGCAGGCCGACCGGCAGCACCGGCCGGATGCCGATACGCGTCACCACCGCCTGCGACACGCCCGAGAACACGATGATCGTGAGCGTGAACGTGATGTAGGCGGCGCCCGTCTGCAGCGCCGAGTAGTGCAGCACCTGCTGCATGTACAGCGTCAGGAGGAAGAACTGCGAGAAGATCGCCGCGCCGGAGAAGAACGCGGCCGCGTTCGACCCGGACAGCGTCCGCAGCCGGAAGATGCGCAGCGGCAGGAGCGGCGCCGGCGAGCGAAGCTCGACGACGATGAAGCTCCCGAGCAGCGCGGCCGCGACTGCGAGCAGGCCGACGGTCGTACCCGTGGCCCAGCCGTGCTGGCTTGCACGCGTGAGTGCGTACACGACCAGCATCAGCCCGCCGGTGACGGTGACGCCGCCTGCGGTGTCGAAGTGACGATGACCGAGCGACGCGCGACTCTCGCGCAGCAGCACGGGGCTGAGCGCGAGCACGAGCGCGCCGACCGGAACGTTGACGAAAAAGATCCACGACCAGCTGAGTGCGCTCGTGAGCGCGCCGCCGAGCAGCACGCCGGCGGCCGCTCCGCTTCCCGAGACGGCCCCCCAGATGCCGAGCGCGAGGTTCCGCTCCCGGCCTTCGGCGAAGGTCGTCGTCAGGATCGAGAGGGCGGCCGGCGCGAGCAGCGCCGCCCCGAGACCCTGGAGCGACCGGAAGGCGATGAGGGAGCCTTCCGACCACGCGAGGCCGTCGAGGAGCGAGCTGACCGTGAACAGCGTCAGCCCGGCCATGAACATGCGGCGCCGGCCCAGGAGGTCGGCCATGCGGCCGCCGAGCAGCAGGACGCCGCCGAAGAGGATGGAGTAGGCGGTGATCACCCACTGCAGGCTCTCCTGGCTGAAGTGGAGGTCGGTCCTGATCGTCGGCAGTGCGACGTTGACGATCGCGATGTCGAGGACGACCATGAACTGGGCAGCCACGAGGACCGCGAGTGCGAACCAGCGCTTGCCGTCCGGTTGTCCAACGATGCTTTGGCTCATCTACTGTCTCTCCAAATCGTTGTTAGGTTCCACGGTACACATACGCAACGATCTTGCGCTACACTTATTCCGCAGTGAATCCTGAGGTGCCCACCAACTGCCTCCCGGCCGAGCTCGTGCAGAGGCCGGGGTTCCTCCTGGGCCGTCTGGGGATCGCGCTGAAGACGCGGACGATGGAGGCCTTCGAGCGGGAGGGCTTCAGCGCCTACCAGTACTCGGTGCTCGCGCTGCTGGACGAGGGCCCGCGCACGGCGCAGGCCGCGATCGCCGACGCGCTCCAGTTCGACCCGAGCCAGCTCGTCGCCCTGCTGGACGGCCTCGAGGAGCGCCAGCTGATCGAGCGGCGGCGCGACCCGAACGACCGGCGCCGGCAGATGGTCAGCCTGACGCCTGCGGGCAAGCTGCAGCTGGCGGCCTTTCGCAAGATGGTGCGGCGGATCGAGGACGAGTTCCTCGCGCCGCTCGACGAGGCCGAGCGCGCGGAGCTGCACGACCTGCTGCTGCGGGTCGCCGCCCATCGGGACGCGCGGTACGTCGTTCCGGCCTCGCGCGTCTAGGCTCCCGGCGCATCGCCTCCCTATTTGTGTTCGGAGGGCTCGTCCGGCACTGTTGACCGGTGGGGACCCTGCTTGCGCGCGTCTCGGTTCCCAGGCGGCTGGAGCTCGCCGCCCTTCTCGTCTTCGGGATCGTCTTCGTCCTGCTGCTCGCGTTCGGCCGGCCCGGGCTCGGCATCTCTCAAGGCTTCTACCTGCCGATCGTGCTCGTCGCGCTCGCAGGCGGCCCCGTGGGCGGAGTCGGGGCGGGGATCCTCGCGACGCTCCTGTGCGGAGTCGCCTCCTCGGCGAAGGGCGACCTATACGGGGGTGCCGTGTTCGACCCGCTGGTCGTCCGCCTCACGGCGTTCACCGCGGCCGGTCTCGCCGTCGGGTACTTCTCCGGCCGCGGCCGGAAGATGCTCGCCGAGTCGCTCGAGATGCTCGATGAGCTGATGCGCCTGGCGCGGCGGGAGGTGGCGACCGGGATGCTCACGTCGGAAGGGATTCAGGCGCGCATCTCTGACCGCCTCGCCTGGCCGCGGCCGTTCGCCGTCTTCGTCGGCGAGATGGACGCCCGCTCGGAGACGGCACAGCGCGATCTCATGCGCCGGCTCGCGGCCCTCGCCCCTCCCGAGAGCGACATCGCACACGTCGGCCGAAGCCGTGTGGCGTTGGTGACGACGTCGGAGTCGCCGGAAGAGGCCGGCCGGGCCGCTCTTGCGCTGGAGGACGCCCTCGGCGTTCGCTTCGGCTGGGCCTTCCGTCCGCACGACGGCGACGATCCGCTGTCGCTCTTCGGGGTCGCGAGCGAGCGCCTGTAGGCTCGCGCGCGTGGCGCTCGCGCTCATCTTCGATCTCGACGGCACGCTCATCGACACGGTGTACGCGCACGTGTTCGCGTGGCAGCTCGCGCTCGCCGAGGCGGACATGCCGATCGACGGGTGGCGCATCCACCGTCGCATCGGGATGAGCGGCGGCCTTTTCGCGCGGGCTGTTGCGCGCGAGGTCGGGCGGGAGCTCACCACGGCGGAGACGGAGGAGATCCAGCGGCGCCACGGCGAGATCTTCCGCGGGCTGCTGCCGGAGCGGCGGCCGCTCCCGGGCGCAGTCGAGCTGCTGGCCGAGCTTCGTTCGCGTGGGATCGTGCACGGGATCGCGACGTCGGGGCGGCGGCCGGAGATCGACAAGTCGCTCGAGGCGCTCGGCGTGGGGGAGGAGACGGTTGTGATCGATCGCGGCGGGGTCGCGCGCGCGAAGCCGGAGCCGGACCTGTTTCTCGCCTGTCAGGAGGCACTCGGCGTCGAGCCGGTCGAGTGCTACGTCGTCGGCGACGCGGTGTGGGATCTGCTCGCGGCGCGCCGCGCGCGGATGCTCAGCATCGGCCTGTTGAGCGGCGGCTACGGCGCAGACGAGCTCCTCGGGGCAGGCGCATTCCGAGTGTACGAGGACGCATCGGAGCTGCATCGCTCGCTCGACGAGCTCGGCTTCGACTGACGCCGATGACTTCCGCGCAGGGCGGGGGTCTCACCTAGGATGACCGTGGTGGAAGCGTCGGCTGGGGTCACGCCCGCATTCGCGGAGCTCGAGCAGCACCGCTCCGAGCTCACTGCGTACTGCTACCGCATGCTCGGCTCGCCCTTCGACGCCGAGGACGCGGTGCAGGACACGCTCGTTCGGGCGTGGCGGAGCATCTCGAGCTTCGAGGGCCGCTCCGCCCTCAGGTCGTGGCTGTACAAGATCGCGACGAACGTCTGCCTCGACATGCTCGACGCAGGCAAGCGGCGGGCGCGGCCGATGGATCTCGGCCCGGCCGGCGAGCCGCTCTTCGAGAACCTCAACGTCCCGACGGAGGTGACGTGGATCGAGCCGATGCCCGATCCGGCGGACGCCGCCGTCGAGCACGAGACGATCCGCCTCGCATTCGTCGCGGCCCTCCAGCACCTGCCGCCACGGCAGCGCGCGGTCCTCATCCTCTGCGAGGTGCTGCGCTGGCAGGCCTCGGAGGCGGCCGAGCTGCTCGACACGTCGGTCGCCTCGGTGAACAGCGCGCTCCAGCGCGCACGCGCGACGCTATCGACCGCCGACATCCACGAGGTCGACACGCCGAACGTCGACGCCGATCTGCTCGAGCGCTATGTCGCGGCGTTCGAGGCGTACGACATCGAGCGCCTGACCGAGCTCCTGCGCGAGGACGCGATTCAGTCGATGCCGCCGTACGACCTCTGGCTCGCCGGCCGCGACGACATCTTCACCTGGTGGCTCGGGCCCGGCATCGGCTGCAAGGGATCCCGGATGATCCCAGTCCGCACCGCGAACGGATCGCCCGCCTTCGGCCAGTACAAGCCCGACCCCGACGGCGGCTACGCGCCGTGGGCGCTGCAGGTGCTCGAGACCTCAGGCGGCCGGATCGCCGAGCTCACGTTCTTCCTCGACACCGGGCGGCTCTTTCCCCTCTTCGGTCTGCCGGAGCACGTCGACTAGCCCGGCGAGCTCCAGCAGCTCGACCAGTTCCTCGCTCGGCGCCACCACGCGGACCTCGAAGCCGAGCCGCCTGCCCGCGAGCTGCAGCCGTGCGAGGGCGTCAACCGTCCCGAGATCGAGTGCCATCGCCGGTAGGACCGCCGGCGGCGGCGGGATTCATCGCTCTTCGAGCTCGAGCGCGGCCGAGTTGATGCAGTAGCGGAGCCCGGTCGGGTGCGGCCCGTCCGGGAACACGTGCCCGAGGTGGCCGCCGCAGTTCGCGCACAGAACCTCGGTGCGGACCATCCCGTGGCTGACGTCCGTCTCCTCGTCGATCGCGCCTTCGCCCGCCGGCGCCGAGAACGCGGGCCAGCCGCAGCCCGAGTCGTACTTCGCGTCCGAATCGAAGAGGACGGCGCCGCAGCCGGCGCAGTGATACGTGCCCGGCTCGAAGACGTGGTCGTACTCGCCCGTGAACGGCCGCTCGGTCCCTTTCTCGCGGAGAACGTGGAACTGCTCCGGCGTGAGCTCCTCGCGCCACTGCTGCTCCGACTTGTCGACTTTCGGCATGCTGCGGAGTATGCCGACGGGAACGCAGGCTCCGCGGAAGCGGGTCATCTTCAGTGCGCTCATGCTCGTCGTGCTCCTGGCGGCCCTCGATCAGACGATCGTCTCGACCGCCCTCCCGACCATCGTCGGCGACCTCGGCGGCCTCTCGCATCTCTCGTGGGTGGTGACCGCGTACCTTCTGACCTCGACGATCACGGGCCCGCTCTACGGAAAGTTCGGCGACCTCTACGGCCGGAAGGTCGTCATCCAGGCGGCGATCGTCATCTTCCTCGTCGGCTCGGCCCTGTGCGGGATCGCGCAGAACATGACCGAGCTCATCCTCTTCCGCGCGCTCCAGGGAGTCGGTGCGGGCGGGCTCGTCGTCGTCGCGATCGCCGTGATCGGCGACATCATCCCGCCGCGTGACCGCGGCCGCTACCAGGGGCTGTTCGGAGCCGTCTTCGGCGTCGCCACCGTCATCGGCCCGCTCATCGGCGGCTTCTTCGTCGACAACCTGTCGTGGCGCTGGATCTTCTACGTGAACCTGCCGATCGGCGTGCTCGCGTTCGCGGTCATCGGTGCGACGTTCCACGCGCAAGCCGAGCGCGTTGAACACGCAATCGACTACCGCGGCGCGCTGCTGCTCGCCGGGGGGCTCGCCTCGATCGTCCTGCTGACGAGCCTCGGCGGAACGACGTACGCATGGGACTCGGCGCCGATCGTCGTCTTCGGCGTCGCCGGCGTCGCCATGCTCGCGCTCTTCCCGTTCGCGGAGCAGCGCGCGAGCGAGCCAATCCTGCCGCTGTCGCTCTTCCGCAACCGCATCTTCGTCGTCAGCTCCGCCGTCGGCTTCATCATCGGCATCGCGCTCTTCGGAGCGCTCACGTTCCTGCCGCTCTTCCTCCAGATAGTGCGCGGGCGCAACCCGACGAGCTCGGGCCTGCAGCTGACGCCGATGATGGCAGGGCTGCTGTTCACGTCGATCGTCGGGGGCCAGATCATCTCCCGTACGGGCCGGTATCGGCCGTTCCCGATAGCCGGCACCGCGGTCGCGACGGTGGGGATGGCGCTCCTGACGCAGCTCAACGTCCACACGTCGACGCTCGAGACGTCGCTCTTCGTGCTCGTCATCGGCGCGGGACTGGGGATGGTGATGCAGGTGCTCGTGCTGGCGGTGCAGAACGCGGTCACGCCTCGGGTCATGGGCGTCGCGACGTCGGGCTCGATCATGTTCCGCCAGATCGGCGGCTCGGTCGGCATCGCCGCGTTCGGCGCGATCTTCGCAAACCGTCTGAGGAAGGATCTCGCGAGCGCGCTGCCACCCGGCGTGCATGGGCCGACGTCGGCGACGCCTGCGGCCGTGAACGCGCTGTCGCCGCACGTGCACACGCTCTACGTCGATGCGTTCTCGACTGCGCTCCACCCGGTGTTCCTCGTCGGCGCCGTCGTCTCCGGGATCTCGTTCGTCCTCACCTGGTTCCTCAGCGAGGTGCCCCTTCGGCGCTCGACGGAGCCCGCCGTGGCGGCGTGACCGGCGAGCTGGACCTGCTGGACTGGAAGCGGCGGATCTTCGAGCTCTATGCCGAGGTGCGCGCGTCGGAGCCGCGCGCGGGCTGGGACCAGTGGAGGACGGTGCGAGCTTCGCTCTTTCGCGACCACCCGCAGTCGCCGTCCCCGGGGCACTCCGAGCTCGCGTACTTCGACTACGACCCGTCGCTCCGTTTCCTCGCCGAGGTGCGTCCGGTCGAGGAGGCGAAGGTCGAGATCGACGGCTTCCCGTTCCGCCGGTTCGCCGTCGCCGGCTTCGACCTCGGGGAGCTCGAGCTGTACTGGCTCGAGGGGTACGGCGGCGGTCTCTTCCTCCCGTTCGCGGATGCGACCCGCGGGACGGAGACGTACGGCGCAGGCCGTTACCTCCTCGACACGGTGAAGGGGGCCGACCTCGGGGCGGAGGACGGCCGGCTCGTCCTCGACTTCAACTTCGCCTACAACCCGTCCTGCTCCTACGACGACCGTTGGGCTTGCCCCCTGACCCCGTCCCCGAACAGAATTTCGGCCCCGATCCGGGGCGGGGAGCGCTACGCTATGGCGCGAACACCGTAGGACGAGTACCGGAGGCGCCCGCCTCCTTGCTTGTTCTCCATCCAGGCAAGGAGGTGACACACATGGCAACCGGAACCGTCAAGTGGTTCAGCGACGAGAAGGGCTACGGCTTCATCACGCCGGAGGACGGCGCGAAGGATCTCTTCGTGCACCACACGGGCATCGCCGGCGAGGGCTTCAAGACCCTGGCCGAAGGCGCGAAGGTCGAGTTCGAGGCAACGGAGGGCGCGAAGGGCCCCCAGGCCACGAACGTTCGCGTCGTCTAGGCGTCGCTCGCGACGCCGACCAAAGAGGAGGCGCCGATTCAGCGCCTCCCATCGGAACGCGAAACCGAACGACTTCGCTTCGAAGGGGCCCCGTCGGGGGCCCCTTCTCGTTTGACGGTCGTCTGCGCTTGATATACAACTAAATCGATGAGAAAACTATTGTTCATTCCGATCGCACTCGCG